>Ga0172379_10003665_pt1 | contig 24045 bp, 19 predicted proteins | sample GrowelOW334metaG_FD_119756 | JGI IMG/M metagenome (GOLD analysis project Ga0172379, IMG submission 119756) | Groundwater microbial communities from an aquifer near a municipal landfill in Southern Ontario, Canada - Groundwater well OW334 metaG | ecosystem: Environmental > Aquatic > Deep...
CACTCAGCTTTGAGTCAGCCGGGATGGGATCATTGAGATAATGAAAATCTGTCGGCTGGATTAAATCGATGTAATAACCATTGGAAAGAATTCCCATATACCCTTGTTGAGCAGCTTTTGCAAGTGCTTCCGTTCCGCGCCATGAATGAATAACAACATTCTTTGGTAAATCGGGTTGAAAAATTTCATCCCAGCCAATCATTTTTTTACCATACTTTGTAAGGATTGCTAAAATCCTTTTGTTGAAAAGCGTTTGCAGATCGTGATCACTTTTTATTCCGTTTTCTTTCATGAACGTTTGTATCTGTTCATTCTTGTTCCATTGATTTCCATTATTTTCATCACCACCGATGTGCATATATTCATCGGGAAAAAGTTCACACATTTCTTTGAAGAAAGCGTCAAAGAATTTATACGTTTCTTCAATTGTCGGGTTGAATGTTGGATCGAAAACTCCCCATTGTCTTTCTATAGTATAAGGACCCGGAGCGCTTGCAAGTTCGGGATAACCGACAAACCAGGAAGTTGAATGTCCCGGAATATCAAACTCAGGAATAACGCGTATGCCGCGGTCTTCAGCATAAGCAAGAATATCTTTAATCTGAGCTTGCGTGTAATAATTTCCATCCGAACCAAGTTCGTGAAGTTTAGGAAAGGTTTTGCATTCGACACGGAATCCCTGGTCTTCACTTAAGTGCCAGTGAAGAACATTTAGTTTAACCGAAGCCATTGCGTCAAGATTTCTTTTGATCACTTCAACCGGCATAAAATGGCGGCAGGCGTCAATCATCAATCCGCGCCAGGGAAACCGGGGTTGATCTTGAATTGTAACGACCGGAAAGAAATAAGCCGTTCCATCATTTTGCAAAAGTTGAAGCAATGTTTCCATCCCACGTAATGCACCAAGATCGGTTTTTGCTTTAAGTAATATTTTATTGTTTAAGACCTGAAGAGAATACGATTCGTCTTCCTTTAATAAAACTTTTCCAGGACGTTCAATTGAAATAACACAATCGGCAGTGTCGTTCGTTGAATTTGCGGTGATATTGTCTTGCGGAAAGAATAAACCGGTTCTCCCGGAAAGCCGGCGCAGTACACGCGTGGCGTATGGATAGATTCTTTTATCCGTATTCCCGGTAACGGCAATATCAAACGAATGAGTTATAATGAATTTTCCTTCTCCGGAAGATATCTTTTCCGGAACAGGCATTAAATTTAATGTTTGTGGAATCATTTCCGTTCCTGTAAAAATTAAAATTACGAGGGCAAAATAAAGTAACCGTTTCATAAAATGTTTTTCCTTTCTGTTTAGTCTGTGTTATTGCGGTAGAGAAATTCCTTTTAGTTTTCTGTAAAGAGAAACTGCAAAGGTATCCGTCATCCCGGAAATAAAATCTGTTATTTGTAAAAGTTTTGCGTAGAAATCTTCATCCGAATTTTTAACCAGCTCAAATTGCTGTGGAAATAGTTTGATGATGGTTTTTGTCCGGTGCGAAAGAGGAGCATTCGAGGAATCAAGCAGCGCCGAGACAAAAATATCAAGTAACCCGCCGAGCACTTCGTATCCAACCGCTTCCCGTTCAATAACTGTTTTGTAGGAATAAATTTTTTCAACGGAAATTTTTTCAATTGTCTCAAGTGCGCTGCGCGTTGAAATTACACCGATAAGTTCACTTTCAAAATTACCGTTAAGTATTTGCTCTTCGTTTGCAAGAAACCCCTCCGCCAACTGATCGACAAGTAAAGTAATTGCTTTTGCACGTAAGTAGCCGATCTTTTCTTTTTCATCGCGTGTATTGTACAACTTTAGCTTCGCTTTTCTGATCAACGGCATCAACAACTCTTCGGTTTCCTTAAAAGAAACTAATCCAAGATGCGAACCGTCCTCCAGATCCATGATGCGGTAGCAAATATCGTCTGCAGCTTCAACTAAAAAGGCAAGCGGATGACGGCACCAGAAAAATGAATTTTTGTCATTCGTTTTTTTTGTCAATCCTACTTCCGAGGCAACATTTTGAAATATATTTTTTTCGGATTGAAAAAATCCAAACTTTTTGTAAATCTTCGGTTGTTTTTTTATAGAAGCAGAAATAATTTTATCGCTCTCAAGAAAAGATTCCTTTGGATATTTTGTAAATGTAGCGAGTGTTGCATGGGTTAAGCGAAGCCCGCCTTGCACATCAGGATTTTGGAGTTGAGAAATAATTCTGAACCCCTGTGCATTCCCTTCAAACTTGATTAAGTCGTTCCATTTTTTAATGTCGTTAATTTTTTGTTCAAGCGGCTTCCCGTTTCCGGTTTTGAAATAATCGGAAATAGCATCTTCGCCCGAATGTCCGAACGGTGGATTTCCGATATCATGCGCCAAACAAGCGGCGGCAACAATTTCACCGAAATGAAATTTTGTAAAATTCTTTTTTAACCCGGGATGACGGTCGATAATTTTTTCACCAACAAGATTGCCAAGCGATCTACCAACGCATGAAACTTCCAGACTGTGTGTTAAGCGCGTATGAACAAAATCGCTTTCCGGCAAAGGAAACACTTGCGTCTTGTCCTGAAGCCTTCTAAAAGCAGATGAAAAAACCACGCGGTCAAAATCTTTTTGAAAAGCACTTCGTCCATCATACGAAGTTTTATGTTGGGGGATATTTTTATCATACCCAAGAATTTTTGTTGAAAGCAGTTTTTCCCAGCGCATAGTATTTATTATTTGTGAAAGAGTGTGAAAGTTTTTTACTTCCTACTACTAAAATATTGTTTTTCCTATTAATTTGACATGAGAAATAGAGAAAGTTATAAACGAGACAAATTGACCTATGAACGCACAACATCATTATGAATTAGATCAATCAATCCAATATATAAAATCCGTTGGACCCCGGCGCGCTGAAGCTTTTGCCGCCGTAGGAATAAATACTATTAAAGATTTGCTTTTTTATTTTCCGACACGCTATCTTGATAGAAGAACTCTCTTAACCTCGGGAAAAGCTTCTAAAGTTATGGAAGAAGGGTACGAGGGAGAGTTAACGGTAATCGGGAAAGTGATCTCTAAAGACTCTCGACATTTTGGAGGAAAGACGATATTAAATGTTAAACTCCGCGATGTTGACGGATATTTTGAATGTGTCTGGTTCCAGGGTGCAAAATATTTTAAAGATAAATTTAACAGCGGAGAGGTTTACGCAATCTCTGCAAAGCCGATTCATTCCCGCTACGGAGAATTAAGTTTTGTTCACCCGGATTTTGATAGGTTAACTGAAGAGGAATCAAAAACTTTTTTTAATACCGGTAAAATTATTCCTGTGTACCGCATTCCTAAAGAGTTGAAGGAAAACAATATCGGAGATTTAAGCTTCCGAAAAATAATTTCCTTTGCGATGAATGAACATCTTTCGGAAGTGAGAGAAACACTTCCCGATCAGCTAATAGAAAAATATAATCTCCTGTCTCTCCCCGAAGCAATAAAACAGATACACTTTCCGGAAAACGAAGACCTTCTCGATAAAGCAAAAGAAAGATTTTCGTATGAAGAACTTTTTTTCATTGAAACACTCGTTGCATTGAGAAAAACCGATTACAAAGAAAAATTAAAGGGACTTTCTCTTCCTATAAAAACCAACCTTGTAAAAGATTTCGTAAAAACACTTCCGTTTGAGTTAACCGCATCGCAAAAAAAAGTTCTCAAAGAAATTTTAGACGATATGAAAAACAATAAACCGATGCATCGTTTACTGCAAGGTGATGTGGGAAGCGGAAAAACGATTGTAGTGCTTATTGCAATGCTGGTTGCTGTTGATAACGGGTATCAGGCGGCATTAATGGTTCCAACGGAAATTTTGGCTGACCAGCACGCAAAAAATATTTCCAAACTCCTTCAACATTTTCATTTGGTCAATCCACAGTATGAGATCAAAGTTTCATTGCTCCTCGGTGGGCAAAAGAAAAGTTTACGCAATAAAAATCTTGAAGAGATTGCATTGCAGGAAGCGGATATTATCATCGGAACTCATGTGCTGTTCGAAGAACAGGTACACTTTAAAAAACTTGGACTTGTTGTTATTGATGAACAACACCGATTTGGCGTTGCGCAACGCGCACGTCTTGCTTCTAAAGGAACGGTTCCCGAAGTGATTGTTATGTCCGCAACTCCAATTCCGCGAACACTCTCTATGACGATCTATGGTGATCTCGACGTTTCAACCATCGATGAAATGCCGAAGAATAGAATCCCGATTAAAACGTTATTGCGCGGAGAAAGCAAACTCCCCGATATTTATAAATTTATAGTAGATAAAACAAAAGAAGGAGTGCAAACGTTTATCGTTTATCCTTTAGTTGAAGATTCCGATAAACTGGAATTAAAAGCTGCCACAACGTTTTATGAGAAATTAAAAGAAACTTTCTTTAAAGATTTGAACGTCGGGTTGATACACGGAAGAATGACCTGGCAGGAAAAAGAGGAAACGATGTTCCTTTTTGCTGAAAAGAAATTTGATGTTCTGATCTCAACAACGGTAATTGAAGTTGGTATTGATATTCCCTCAGCCAATATTATTCTTATTGATGATGCACATCGATTCGGTTTGTCCCAACTGCATCAACTTCGGGGAAGAGTAGGGCGCGGAACGGTGCAAGCGTATTGCATCTTAGTAACAAAGGATGAGTATGCCGCATCATCTGCAAGACTGCCAAAAGATATAATGTACCTTTCGCCAGCGTTATTGGAAAAATATAAATCATCAATTCGCCTGCAAACAATGACAAAACATCTTGATGGTTTTGAAATTGCCGAAGTTGATATGAAGCTTAGAGGACCCGGAGATATTTTTGGAATTAAGCAGAGCGGCTTTCCGGAATTGAAGTATGCAGATATCGTAAAAGACGGCGACCTGTTGATGAAAGCAAAGACTGATGCATTCAATATTATTGGAAATGATCCGCAACTTCTTAAAGAAGAACATGCCGTAATCAGAAAAAATCTTCTCGAACACTACTCCGAAAATTTAAAGTATGCCAAAGTTGGGTGATGAAAAAAAATTTCTCGCAAAATATTTTTTAAAAATTATTTTTATTGTTTAGTAAAAAAATATTGACATAAAAAATTTTCTACTTATATTTGTACAAAAAAAATAATTAAAGGAGACAAAAATTTTTTCATCACGTACTGTTCGATTGAATGTTGCACTTACATTCAATGTAAAACCTGAAAGTTCTTCTTTCATTGATGAATTGTCTCCAAACCCTGTAACATCTTTTCAGAACTCATCAAAAAAAATCCAGGATACATTTGCTGAGTGGGATAGCCGCGACACCGTCAATGCTGTGCGCGATGCACTTGAACAATTCCACTCGGTAACAATGATCGAAGCTGATTATAACGCTTTCGAAAAATTAAAAGAAATCAAACCCGATATCGTCTTTAACGTTGCAGAAGGATTTTTCGGTGTAAGCAGGGAAGCGCAGATTCCTGCAATGCTTGACATGTTAAATATTCCTTACACCGGTTCGGATCCTTCCACACTTGCAATTTGTTTAGACAAAGCCCGCACAAAAGAAATTTTATCTTACTACCGCATCCCGACTCCAAAATTTTTAGTGATTGACAAAGTTGATGATCTAAAGAAATTTGATTTGCAGTTTCCTGTGATCGTTAAACCAAACGCAGAAGGCTCAAGTAAAGGAATTTTTACATCATCCTTTGTAAAAAACTATGTTGATCTGGAAAAAGAAGTTGAAAGAGTACTAAACGAGTATAATCAATCGGCATTGTTGGAAGAATTTCTACCCGGAAGAGAATTTACAGTTGCGATGCTCGGAAACGGAAATGAAACTGAAGTCTTGCCGATCGTTGAAATAAATTATTCCGAATTTCCTGAAGACTTCATCCCGATTTATTCTTACGAAGCAAAATGGATCCTCGACACAAAAGAAAATCCACTTGATGTTTTTTCTTGCCCGGCAAAACTCTCTTTAGAACTTGAACGAAAAATTCAAAATGTTTGTTTAGAAGCATATAGAGTTTTACGTTGCAAAGATTGGAGCAGAATTGATGTTCGCCTTGATGCAAACGGAGACCCAAATATTATTGAAATAAATCCTCTTCCGGGAATCTTGCCTGATCCAAAAGATAATTCATGTTATCCCAAGGCTGCAAGAACCGCCGGAATGGATTATACAACCTTATTGAACAAAGTTTTATATACAGCAGCCAAACGTTATAACTTAGTATGATCAGCAATTCAAAAATATTACTTTGCTACAATGCTCCTGTAAGCATCTATCAGGTGTATAGCGGTAAGCCAAAAGAAATTGACGGCGCTGTTGACGATATGTCTGAAAGCGGTTTTGTTAACGAGCTTGGTACATTGGTTGCCTCATTAAAAAAATATTTTTCCCAAGTTGAAACGTTAGCAGTTACCAGAAATATTGGTGAATCAATAAGAAAAATTTCATCGATTAATCCCGATGCAATTTTCAATATGGTTGAATCAGTTGAAGGCAACGCTGCCTTCGAAGCGTTTCACGCAGGCATTTTTGATTTATTAGATATTCCATATACGGGAAACCCGCCGCAAGCACTTGGGAACTGTTTGAACAAAACATTTGCCAAACAAGTATTGCGGGCAAACGGAATCAAAACTCCCGGCTCACTTACCTTTACCCCCCATTCTCGTATTTCACAAAAAAAGTTTTCTTTGCAATTCCCTGTTATCACCAAATTGGCAAAAGAAGATGCAAGCATCGGAATCTCCGAACACTCGGTTGTTTCTTCTTTTGAAAATTTGAGAAAACAGATAAAGTTTTTAACTTCAACGTATAAACAAGATGTTATTGTTGAAGAATATATTGCAGGAAGAGAGTTTAATGTTGCGGTTTTAGGAAACAACACACTGCCGATCTCAGAAATTGATTTCAGCGGTCTGCCGGATCATCTTCCTAAAATTGTAACGTATGAAGGGAAATGGATTTCAGAAAGTTTGTATTACAAACATACGAATCCCCAATGCCCTGCAAAACTTTCTGAACACCAAAGAAAAAATATTGAAGCCACAGCTCTGGCAACATTTAACGCCATGGAGTGCAGAGATTATGCACGCGTTGATATTCGTTTGGATAAAGACAATGTTCCATACGTTATTGAAGTAAATCCCAATCCCGACATTTCTACCGATTCAGGATTTGCAAGAGCTGCAAAAGCATCCGGTCTTCACTATGAAGAAATGCTTTTTAAAATTATAAATTTAGCTTTATACCGAGGAAAACGTGATACGCAAATTAAAGCAGGCTGACCGCCCGGCTTTAGAAACAATTTTACGGAAGACAAATAATTTTCATAGCGAAGAAGTCGACGTTGCGCTTGAGTTAATCGATATAGCTTTACTGCATGACGGGCAAAGCGATTATCATATTTTTGTTTATGAAGATAAAGGAAGAATTTCCGGCTATCACTGCACAGGCAAACGCCCGCTAACAGACGGCGTTTACGATCTCTATTGGATCGTTGTTGATCCCGAAATTTCCGGAAAAGGAATCGGGAAAAAATTAGTGCAGCATGCCGAAACCTTTGTACGTGAAAGAAACGGACGCTGGCTCTTAGCGGAAACTTCTTCAAAAGAATTATATCTGGCTACGCAGAAATTTTATTTCAAGAATGAATTTTCCATCGTTGCGCAGATTAATGATTTTTATGCTGTCGGAGACGCTCTGCTCGTCTTCGGTAAATATTTGTTGAACAAATAAGTAAGGTGAAGTAATGGAACAGTGGCAACAAATGGTTCGAGATAGTGTACACACTGTCGATCAACTGGTTGAAAAATTCGGTATCGATAGAACCGTTGCTGAGAGTTTGAATGAATTTTTTCAGGTCCGCATCAATCCCTATTATCTAAGTCTGATCCGTCAGCCCGGCGATCCGATTTGGCTCCAGTGCGTTCCCGATATTAGAGAGCTTAATGATTTTGATGCGAACGACGACCCGCTGAACGAGGACGCGATGAGTCCGGTCCCAAACATTACGCACCGTTATCCTGACCGCGCCTTGTTTTTAACAACCAGCCAGTGCGGATTGTATTGCCGTTTTTGTACAAGGAAACGGAAAGTCGGCGATCAGGAAAAAATTTCGATGAAAGGATTGGAAGCAGCTTTCAAATATTTGGAACAGCACACAGAGATCCGTGATGTTATTTTATCCGGCGGCGATCCGTTGATGTTGACCGATGTAATGCTTGAGAAAATTTTGCAACGGCTTCGCACAATTCCGCATATCGAAATTATCCGACTCGGAACGAAAATGCCGTGCGTACTTCCGCAGCGTATTACTCCCAAACTTGTCGAGATGCTGAAAAAGTACCACCCTATTTACGTGAACACTCACTTCAATCATCCGTGGGAAATTACACCGGAAAGTTCTAAAGCGTGTGAAATGCTTGCAAACGCCGGATGCCCGGTCGGCAACCAGATGGTTTTGATGAAAGGTGTTAACGACGATCCGTTGGTTGTAAGAGAATTAATGCAAAAACTTTTGAAGATCAGAGTGAAACCTTACTATATATATATGGCGGATCAAACAAAAGGAACGCATCACTTCAGAACTTCAATTGCAAAAGGATTGGAAATAATTGAAAACCTTCGCGGATGGACGAGCGGTTTGGCTGTTCCTCACTTTGTAATTGACGCGCCAGGCGGCGGCGGAAAGATTCCTCTCATTCCGAATTACGTTCTTCATTACGACGAAGATAAAATTATTCTCCGTAACTATAAGAATAAAATCTTTGCTTACGATAACATCAGGGAAAATGAACCATCAAGCGGCAAAGCTACTAAAGGAACTGAGAGAAGAACCGCAAAAGAAAAAACCAGGAAAACAATTCCTTCTACAAGAAAAATTGTTCTGCCCGATCTGAATGAAATTGAAATGATGTAAACAGATCAATCAATTTGTAAGATATAAAAAATTCCCGCCTCTTGAGCGGGAATTTTATTTTAAGGAGATTCTTGTCTATAAAGGAAACGACATTCTATCAATCGATAAAAAGGAATAGAAAAATGACAAAGAAAAAACGCATTTATTTGATTATCTCTATTCTAATCATAGTTGGATTAATTCTTATTGTCCATAATAATTATAATCGTAAGGAAAAGGAAGTATTTCTTGAAGAGAAACCACCTAGATGGTCTTTAGGAAAAAAAATTGACTATGAGTTCAAAGATTATCGAGACACACTAAATTTAGAAGAAATGGAAATAATTGCACGGCAAATAGCTTCTGCATATTTTATGAATGAAACAATCAAGGAACACTATGGAGATTTATCAAGCCCTATAGAATCCGATATCGTGACAAAGTATTACTCAACCTATCGTAGTTCAGTACAATTTTACATACACACACGTCAAACTGCTGAAGGGCGAAATATTGTTTGTAGTTTACGAGAATATTATAAATGTACTGATTCATATGTTTTCTACATGCGTTCAGTAAAGGGATTCCTTTCTATGCCTGAAATGGGATTTTTATTTTCACTAAGTATCAATAAACGTGGCCAAGCTTATTTGTTATATGGATTTCAACAAAACGATGTAGATAAATTAATCAAAGATCAGTTAAAAGAAGTAAATGATAAAGAAACAGCTTTAGAAGTTTTTAATTTGTATGCACTGTCGGGAATTTTGGGAAGTTTACTCCAAAAAGACCATGATTATGATTCCTCTGCATTTAATAATTATAAAGATATTGTTAAAGAAAAAACAATAGTAGAAAAAGAAAATGCTTTTATCATTAATGCTTCATTCAAAAAAGAAATTGGATACACTCCCCAAAAAACAACATACGAATATAACAACGTTGATCTGATTATATCTAAAAAAGGAAAAGTAAGTCATAAAATAATCAAGCAGAGAATTGGTTTAGAAGACTCTCATTATTACCAATAATGGAGAGAGATTTACATTACCTGATTATTACGCTCTTTCAGAGCTTTTCTGTTGTTTGGAATTTGTTTAGTCATAGGGCTGCGCCCTCTGTTGATGTGTGATGCCCCTTCAGGGCTTTTGCATTATCGTGTTCGTAGCAAAAAACAGCTATTGAATTTTTACAATAATGTAATTACATTGTGCCTATGAAAACACAAGTTATTAAAATCGGTAATTCGCGCGGAATTAGAATTCCAAAATCACTCCTTGAGCAGAGCGGCCTGGGCAAAGAAGTGGATATTGAAGTGCGAGAAGATGAATTGATTGTTCGCTCAATTGATAAACCGCGTAAAAACTGGGCGGAAGCTTTTCGCACCATGGCAGAACAAAAAGATGATGCTCTCTTAGATATTAATAATGCATCTCTCAAAAACCGTTGGGACAAAGAAGAGTGGGACTGGTAGATGATCGTAAATAGATTTGAAGTCTATCTTGTAAATCTTGATCCGACCGAAGGTTCGGAAATCAAAAAGACCCGCCCATGCTTAATTATCTCGCCAAATGAAATGAACCGCTATATCTCAACAGTAATAGTTGCACCCATGACAACCAAAGGGAAAAATTATCCCACAAGAATAAACTGCAAATTTCAAGGAAAAGAAGGACAAATAGTTCTGGATCAAATTAGAACTATTGATAAGTCCCGGCTGCACGCTTTATTAGGACAGATAGATAGAATAACGGAACGCAAAGTATTACGCTTGCTGCAAGAGATGTTCTCTCGATAAAATAATTTGTTTTGGAGTTACTCAGCCCTGAAAGGGAAAAATATGCCAACATTCCGCGCAAACGGGATGTTAAAGAACTGAAGAACAGCAAAGCATGCAAGGGCGGAACAAAGAATTTGAAATCCATTTTAATAGAATAGGGCATTATCAAAATGACACCAAAAAACCATTTTAAAGTTTTATTTTTATCGTTGTTAATTTGTATTACCGGATGGCATTGTAGTTTAGAGGTACAAAAATTGCCTCTGCCGAAGAAGAATTTAACCAGCTATATTTTCCCGGCAAGTATAGATTCTATTAAAAAAATAATTAAAAAACATTATTACTCAACCAAATTTGCAAGCGATACAGTAGATTTTGTTGGGAAAGAATTGTTAAGCAAACCGGAGAATAAAAACGATGCTTATGTTTGGAGAGGACAGGATACATCGATCTTATATTATAGCCCACTAGATAGACCTGTACATGGTAATATTGAACTGTATGCTCACTTAACATACATAGATTCAAATAGTACAAAAGTTGAGATATTTGTTCCGGTATATACAATAAGTACAATGTACAATCCCTGGTCAAATTATATACATCTTGCATTTGATGATAAAAAAGTGCCTCCCACATCTATAGAGGAATATCAACTTCTTTTAAAAATTGGAGTAGAATTAGGGATAGCGGATGAAATGCCCAAGATTATTCTACCAGTCAGACCACAATAAATTATTAGATGTTTTAGTAATTCCGTCAGCTATGTAAAGGCAACATATACCAACATTCTGCGCATACAAAAAAAATCCCGCCATGCAGCGGGATTTTTTCTTTTTAAAGAGTTTTTCATTCAACCGTTAGCGGTATGAATTTAACACTTTCATATAGTTAGCGCGTTCAAATTGGGAAGGATCGGCAACGTTTTGGTAGCTCATGCTTCCGCGCATCTGTTCAACGGATTCGTATTCGTTTACTTCCATCCAGAATTTTAATTTACCTAACACATCGGCTAAGTGTGGAATTCCGAATTTCAATAAACTCGACATCATCATTGTAACATTGGCGCCTGCCATAAGCATTTTCAAAACATCTTTTTCTGTATAAATACCTGAAGTTGCAGCGAGATCAGCTTTTACTTTTCCGTGGAGAATTGCAACCCAGCGCAACGGCAAACGCATTGCCATCGGAGTTGAAAGTAGAACGTTTGGAATAACTTCCAAATTTTCAAGATCAATATCCGGCTGATAAAAACGGTTGAACAAAACTAAACCGTCCGCGCCCGCATCAACTAATTCTTTCGAGATGTTAGTTAATGAAGTGAAGAAAGGATGAAGTTTAACGGCTAGCGGAATTTTTACTGCCGCTTTAACTGACTTAACAATATCTATATAATCTTTTTCAACTTCAGCAGAAGTTTTGCTGCTGTCGGTTGCCAATTTATAGATGTTTAATTCTATTGCGTCAGCGCCGGCTTGTTCAATTTTCTGTGCGTAGTCAATCCACCCGCCGGCAGATTTTCCGTTCAAACTTGCAATGATAGGAATGTGTACTGCTTCTTTCGCTTTGCGAATATGCTCTAAATATTCTTCCGGTCCAACTTTATACTCTGATTGTTCCGGGAAAAAATTTGTAGCTTCGGCAAAACTTTCCGCGTGTACGGATGTATGATGATGAAGCTCGAGTTGTTCATGCGTAATTTGTTCTTCAAATAAAGACCAGAGCACAACTGCTGAGGCTCCGGCATCTTCCATCGCTTTTAGATTACTAATTTCTCTTTGTAAAGGACCGCTTGAAGGAACAAGCGGATTTTTTAATTCCAATCCAAGATATGTTGTGCTTAAGTCCATTTGTTTATCCTTTTAATTTTTTCTTAATCAAAATCTTAATGCTGTGTCGCAGAATACTATTCTGCGACACATTTTATTTCTTACTCTTTCACTTCTTCGTTATCACCTTTTAACGCCGCTAACTGTTCATAATAATGGAAGCGGTTCTTAACAACTTCCTGAGCATGCGTCATTAATATTTCAGCTTCGTGCGGATGAGATTTTGTTAACATTTTGTAACGGGTCTCCATATACGCATAATCTTTTAAAGGAATCTTTGGTGCTTTAGATTCAAGCTTGAATGGATTCTTTCCTTCTAAAGAAAGAGCCGGGTTGTAACGGAACAAAGGCCAGTGACCTGAATCTACTGCCGCTTTTTGATTCTTCATTGCGGTTCCCATATTTATTCCGTGAGCGATACAATGGCTGTAAGCAATAATTAAAGATGGACCTTCATACGCTTCCGCTTCTAAAACAGCACGAACCGTCTGCGCATCATTAGCGCCCATCGCAATTTTTGCAACATAGACATTTCCGTATGACATGGCGATCAAACCAAGATCTTTTTTTCCCATCTTTTTACCGGAAGCCGCAAATTTTGCAACTGCTGCCATCGGGGTTGATTTTGATGCTTGTCCGCCGGTGTTTGAGTAAACTTCAGTATCAAGAACTAAAATATTTACGTTAGCGCCGGAAGCGAGCACGTGGTCTAAGCCGCCGTAACCGATATCGTAAGCCCAGCCGTCGCCGCCCATAATCCAAACGGATTTTTTTACAAGATAATCTGCAAGGCTGAGTAAATGCTCAACCTCTGAAGCCTTTGGACTTCCAGGATTTGTGGCTTTATAATCATTTAATTTTTGTTTTAAAGTTTCAACACGTCCGCGCTGATCATAAATTCCAACTTCATCATTTTGAACTGCGTTCATTAGTTCTTCAACTAGTTCGCCGCCGACTTCAGCCGAAAGTTTTTGCAAATATTCTTTTGCTTGTTCATTGTGTTTGTCGATTGCAAGACGGAAACCGAAACCGAATTCCGCGTTATCTTCGAACAACGAATTTGACCATGCCGGTCCTCTGCCGTCTGCATTCTTTGACCAGGGAGTTGTTGGTAAATTTCCACCGTAAATTGAAGAACAGCCGGTTGCGTTTGCAATGACCGCTCTATCGCCAAATAACTGGCTTACAAGTTTAACGTAAGGAGTTTCACCGCACCCTGAACATGCACCGGAGAATTCAAATAACGGTTCGAGGAACTGTGAATCTTTTACTTGAGCCGGATTTAATTTTTTTCTGTCATATAAAGGAAGTGATTCAAAAAAGTCCCAGTTTGCTCTTTCGGTTTCGCGAAGCGGAAGTTGTTCCGCCATGTTAATCGCTTTAAGCCGGACTTCTTTTTTGTTCTTTGCAGGACAAACATCAATACAGATTCCGCATCCGGTACAATCTTCTACTGCAACTTGAAGGCTGTACATAAGATTGTCGCCGAAATCTTTTGCTTTGAATTTAACCGCTTTGAATGTTTCCGGTTTGTTTGCCAACAATGCTTCGTCATAAATTTTTGCACGGATTGTAGCGTGCGGACAAACGATAACGCATTTGTTACATTGAATACAAACATCGGCATCCCAAACAGGTACTTCAAGCGCGATATTTCTTTTTTCAAATTTACTGGTTCCGGTTGGATAGGTTCCATCAACCGGCATTTTGCTAACCGGAATAGAATCTCCTTCGCCTGCTATCATTACCGCGGTAACATCTCGAACAAATTCAGGAACATTTCCGGAAACGTAAGGCATAAATTGAATTTTACTTGTAACGGTTGCAGGTACTTTTACTTCGTGTAAGTTGGCAAGTGTTTGATCAATTGCGTTGAAGTTCATCTCAACAATTTTTTCGCCTTTAGCGCCGTAAGTTTTTTTAACGGAATTTTTAATAAGCGCAATTGCTTCTTCTTTTGGGAAGATATTTGAGATTGCAAAGAAGCATGTCTGCATGATTGTGTTGATTCGTGCGCCCATTCCGGTCTCATTGGCAACTTTGTACGCATCAATAATAAAGAATTTCATTTTCTTATCAACTAAATCGCGTTGAATTTTTTCAGGAAGCGTATCCCAAACTTTATCGATTGGCTCTTGTGTATTTAATAAGAATGTTGCGCCGGGGATAGCATCTTTCAACAGATCCATTTTTTCTAAAAATGTTTGTTGATGCGATGCGATGAAGTTTGCTTTATCAATTAAGTATGTTGATTTTAACTCTTTCGGTCCGAAGCGCAAATGCGATGTTGTGGTTGAGCCCGATTTTTTAGAATCATAAACGAAGTAACCTTGAGCGAAGTTATCAGTTCCTTCGCCGATGATCTTAATTGAATTTTTATTTGCACCAACAGTGCCGTCAGCGCCTAATCCGTAAAACTTTCCTTTGAAAGTTTGGCTTGCTTCAACCGTGAATGCTGCATCGTATTCCAAACTTGTATGCATAACATCTTCATTAATTCCGATGATGAAATGTCTTTTCGGAGTCTCTTTTTTCATCTCATCATAAATGGCTTTGATCATTCCCGGAGTAAATTCTTTAGAAGAAAGTCCGTAACGTCCGCCAATAATTTTTGGATAAGCGAATGGCAAAACGCCGTCGTTAAATTGTTCTGAAATAGCATTAACGATATCAAGATAAAGCGGGTCGCCAGAAGAACCGGGTTCTTTTGTTCTATCTAATACCGCGATTGATTTTGTTGTTTTTGGGAGTGCGTTAATAAAATGTTCAATTGAGAATGGACGATACAAACGAACTTTAACAACGCCGACTTTTTCCTCTTTGTTAATTAAATATTGAACGGTTTCGTCAACAGCTTCAGCGCCGCTTCCCATCAAAATGATGATGCGTTCCGCATCCGGTGCGCCGACGTAATCAAACAAATGATATTGTCTTCCGACTATTCCGGCAAATTTATCCATTTGTTTTTGAACGATGTAAGGGCAAACTTCGTAAAACTTATTTACGGTTTCTCTTCCCTGGAAATAAACATCCGGATTCTGAGCGGTTCCTCGCATTACCGGTGCGTCAGGTGTTAAGCCGCGTTTACGATGAGCTAAAACCAATTCATCATCGATCATGGCTCTCATATCTTCAACAGTCAATTGTTCAATCTTCATTACTTCGTGCGAAGTTCTAAATCCATCGAAGAAGTGAAGGAAAGGAATACGTGATTCAAGTGTAGCTGCTTGAGCGATCAACGCAAAATCCATAACTTCTTGAACCGAGTTTGAGCAGATCATGGCAAAACCGGTTTGGCGTGTTGCCATAACGTCGCTATGATCGCCAAAAATTGAGAGCGCTTGTGCTGCAATCGATCTTGCAGTAACATGAAAAACCGTTGAAGTTAATTCACCGGCAATTTTGTACATGTTCGGGATCATTAGCAGCAAACCTTGAGACGCTGTAAAAGTTGTTGTTAATGCACCGGTTTGTAATGCGCCGTGGACGGAACCGGAAGCGCCGCCTTCGCTCTGTAGTTCACTTACTAAAGGAATTGTCCCCCAAATGTTCTTCTTTTGCTCGGAAGCCCATTGATCGGACCATTCTCCCATCGGGGAAGAAGGGGTGATCGGGTAAATTGCACATACTTCATTTGTATGGTAAGCCACATATCCTGCGGCTTCATTTCCATCAATTGTTACTTTTTTTCTTTCCATTTTTCTTACCAATATTATTAAGTTATAAGATATTTAATATTCAAGAGAATTGTCACCAAACTTAGCCAAAAATTATACCAAAATCATTTCATAGTTTTTCGGCTATTTACCTAAATATTTTTTCGATTTTGGCAATTATTGTTAGTGAAAAGAAAATCTTTTCTAAGATGTAAGAAAAATAGAAAAAACTGTGGTCAATTAAAAAAGTGATTTTTCGGCCGTACTTATTTTTGAAATTCCCTTATTATTAATATATTTGGTCACGAATATGAAATAATTTAGTTAGTAAAGGTGTTTTTGAAATGAAAAACGGAATTCATCCAAGTTACAGACCAGTGGTCTTTAAAGATTTTTCTTGCGATTTTGCAATTTTAACACGGTCAACGATAAAAAGCAGTGAAACCATTCAATGGGAAGACGGAAAATCTTATCCGTTAGTTCGTTTGGAAATTTCCAGCGGGTCACATCCTTTCTTTACCGGAAAACAAAAATTACTTGATACTGCAGGAAGAGTTGAGAAATTCAACAAAAAATATGCAAAGGCAAAAAGCTAGTTTAAGCTTTTTGGGTTAGTTATTAAAAGCTATTCACTCTTGTGTAATAGCTTTTTTTGTTTTTAGCTGAAAGTTTTAATTTGGGGAGTGTCTATTTATTTGAAGAGGAAAGAGCGCTATGGAAATCTGCATTTTTGAAGATTTATATTTTGACCGGCTTGAGCCGCTCACGTTTTCTCGTCCAACGTATGATTTGGTCTGTGGTATCTCATCTCTAAAAGAAAAAATCATCCGCCATTATCCCGGAATAAAAGTTTCTCTTCATACTCGTCCCTATCTGGAATCATTTCTCATTTCGAAATATCCCGAGTTGAGTGTTAATAAAATTGAGGATGATGATTGCCTCTTTATCAACGGAAGAATCCTGGCTCCGGAGAATATTTCGGAACTACTTCCTCTAAAAGATAAAACAGATAAAGTTTTTGTAAGTGAGGACGATACCTTGATAGCCGCGCGCATCTCCGGCAAAAAGTTAAATGAAGTAAAAAAAAACATCCATGACTTACTTACGATTTCAAATTTTGATGGCGTTAGCATTGAAAAAATTGATATTCCCTGTGTCAATTATGTTTGGGATTTGATAAACAATAATCACAAAGAAATGTTAACAGATTTTTCTTTTTACACGAAATCTAAAAAAGGGGAAATGCACCGCGGTAAAATTTATGACGGTGCTCATTTGGTTGGGAAAGAAAATATTTTTATTGCCGAAGGGGTAGAAATAAAACCGGGCGCTGTATTGGACGCTTCTCTCGGTCCGATCTATCTTGATGAAAATGCAGTTGTTTTTCCGAACGCAGTAATTGAAGGTCCCGTGTATGTGGGAAAAGGAAGCCATGTAAAAAGTTGCGCCCGTATTTATGAAAACGTGAGTATCGGGAAAATTTGTAAAGTTGGTGGTGAAGTTGAAAACTCTATTATTTTGCCTTTCACTAATAAACAGCATTCGGGATTTTTAGGGCATGCATATTTAGGAAGCTGGGTAAACATCGGAGCGGATACCAACTGTAGTGACTTGAAAAATAATTACGGAAGTGTTAAAATGTATGTCAATGGAGAAGTTGTTGATTCCGGTTCACAATTTCTCGGAGTTATTATGGGAGATCAATCAAAGATCGCCATCAATACTATGTTCAATACCGGTACTGTTGTTGGCTTTGGGTGCAATGTTTTTGGAGCCGGATTTCCGCCGAAATATTTACCTTCGTTTTCTTGGGGCGGAAGCGATGCTATTACAACTTATGACATTGAGCGTAGTATTGAAACAGCCAAACGGGTGATGGCAAGAAGAAACAAAGTTATGAACGAGGTTGAAGAAAAATTATTTAGAAAAATTTTCGACCTTACACAAAAAGAAAGAAGAAAAAGAGGATATCCTTATTAACGGTGAAATTGTAAAATTAGAAGAACATCTTGTAAAAGATATTTATTCGGGTGTACGCGGCAATGCAGTTAAAATCTTAAACCGTGTCGAACGGACTGATGCATATTTAGATAAACAGCTCGATAAAGAATTACGCAATACAGATTTATCAGGACAGGACAAAGCCCTGCTTTATGAAATTGTTCACGGCGTTATCCGCTGGATGGGTAGATTAGATTGGATCCTTAGCGGATTTTATAAAGGGCAATTTTCTAAAGCTATCCCGATATTAAAAAATGCTTTGCGGGTCGCGTTATATCAAATTATGTTTCTTGATAAAATACCTGAATACGCAGCGGTAAACGAAGCGGTTGAGTTCGTAAAAAAATTGCAAGGACAAAAACCTGCCGACATTACAAATGCAATTTTGCGAAATATCTTAAAAAGCAAAGGCAGTTTGCGCTATCCTGATCCTCAACAGGATGAAATCGGATATTTATCAACATTTTATTCGCATCCTACATGGATTATTAAAAGATGGCTCCCAAGATTTGGAAGAGAAGCCACCGAAGCGCTTCTTGCGGCAAACAACGAAAGACCGGTCTTAACGTTGCGAGTGAATACAAAAAAAGTTTCGCTGCACGATTTTGAAAATCTTTTGTGTGCCGTCAACTTAAAATTTGTAAAAGGAAGATATTATCCTGAATTTTTAAAATTGACAAACCTATCAAATATTACACAATGGCAGTATTTTACGGAAGGATATTTCAATATTCAAGATGAAAGCGCAAGTTTGGCTTGCCGCCTGCTAAATGTAAAACCCGGCATGCGTGTACTTGATCTATGCGCCGCTCCCGGCGGAAAATCTGCTTATCTGGCAAACTTAATGGAAGATAACGGAGAAATACTCGCTCTTGATAAATTTGACGCACGACTAACGATGGTAGAAAAAAGTCTGCAACGTTTAGCAATTACATCGGTAAAAACTTTTGCCGTTGATGCGCTTGAATATCATACCGAAAATCTTTTTGACGCGGTGTTGGCAGATGTTCCATGTTCCGGAATGGGAACGCTCTGTAAAAAACCTGACATAAAATGGAAAAAAGATTTACTCGATATTAGAAAATTGGCGGAGACACAATATAAATTATTAAAAAAAGCTTCGACATTAATTAAAATTGGTGGAGCCATTGTCTACAGCACATGCACCATCGAACCGGAAGAAAATTACGAAGTTGTGAAAAAATTTCTTGATGAAAATCCTAATTTTAGTTTAGATAATGCGCAGCAATATGTCCCGTCCGATGTTCTTGATGAATTGGGATGTGTCCAAACTTATCCCCATATTCATAAGATGGACGGAGCGTTTGCCGCGAGAATAATTCGAAATGCATAAAGATTTTAGGTGTTTATAATGAATCAAATGTTTCAACAATTAGCTGAAGAATTAGTAAAAGCCCGTGAAGACCTGCGGTTAACACCCGAGCAAGTCGCCATAAAAATTAAAATGGATTTGAAATTTCTTCTTAAAATGGAAGGTGGAGATTTTTCTTTCCTTCCGGATATCTATTTAAAAGCATTTCTCCGTGAATATGCAAAGTGTGTCGGGTTACCCGAACAAACCATGTTGCAAAAATACAAATTTGCAAAAGAAGGAAAACCACTTGAAAAACCAGTAGAAGAAAAAGTGCCGGTAATTGAAGTTCCACCAGTTTTAACTTCACCCAGATTAATCACCGACGACCAGCTTCAACAACCCTATTCACCTGTAAAAAAGTTTTCTTTTACTTCAAAGCAACTTATAAGTATCGGAGCTGCTGTTCTTGTTGTTTTCTCCGCTTTAATCTATTGGTTTGTAATAAAGCAGAGTGCCGATACGATTGTAACGGAGCGGCCGTACGAAGAATCTATCCAGGAAAATAAAGCAAGATTTGAAGAAGATGCCGTCCCGGCTGATTCTTCGACAATTGTTCCTTCTACAGATAGTCTGCGTTTGTCGATCTCGTCAAAAGATTCTTCATGGCTAAGAGTAGTATTCGACAACGGCTCAGCGAAAGAATATTTTTTATATCCCAATACAGCAATAGAAATAAAGGCTGCGGCAAAATTTTCGATGACGATCGGCAATCCGGGAGCGGTTAAGTTAATCTTAAATAACCAACCTCTGGAATTCAAACCGACTTCCGTCAGACGGGCAATAGTTGAGATTACAAAAGAGGGAGTTACGCGTCTTGATCAATCTCAGCCGTAACAACACGCGATGAAGAGTATCGAAGAACATTTGCATGAACTGCGGGAAAAGATACACCTTTATGATCATCATTATTACGTCCTTTCCGACCCGTTAATTGATGATTACGAATATGATCTGCTGCTGAAAGAATTAGAAAAATTAGAATCGGACAACCCTCAGTTTATTACACCCGACTCCCCCACCCAGCGTGTTGGAAAAGATTTAACAAAAGAATTTAATCCGGTAACACATCAATTTCCCATGCTGAGTTTGGCAAATACATATAACGAAAGTGAAGTACTCGATTTTGACAGACGGGTAAGAGAAATGCTCGGAGAAAATGAAAAAGTTGAATATGTTGTTGAATATAAAATTGACGGCGCTTCCGTTAGTCTAAATTATGTTGAAGGTAAATTGAAATCTGCTGCAACGCGCGGAGACGGAACTACCGGAGAAGAAATCACACAAAATGTTAAAACCATAAAATCTGTTCCTCTGAAATTAAAGAATTATCCTCACCCAAAATATTCTTTAAATGATATTGAGGTACGCGGGGAAATTTTTATGGACATGAGGGATTTTAGGCTCTTAAATAAAGAGCGGGAAGAGCGCGGTGAAAAGCTATTTGCCAATCCGAGAAATTCTTCAGCCGGAACTTTAAAGCTTCAAGATTCTAGAATCGTTGCAAAACGACCACTTAAAATTTTCACTTATTACTTATTAAGCAAACAGACTGAATTAAAAGAACAAAGCGAAAATTTAATTCTGCTCGGCGAAATTGGATTCAGAATTAACAAGGATTTCCGGGTTTGTACATCAATTGAAGAAGTTCTGCAAGTGTGCCGCCAATTCGAGGAACAGCGTGATTCACTTCCTTTTGAAATTGACGGAGCCGTTATAAAAGTAAACTCCATCAGGCAGCAAACTATTTTAGGAAGCATAGCAAAATCTCCGCGTTGGGCGGTAGCTTTCAAATTTAAGGCGAAGCAAGCCACAACGCTGTTAAAAGCGATCACCTGGCAAGTTGGAAGAACAGGTACGGTTACCCCTGTTGCCGAACTTGAGCCGGTCTTTCTTGCAGGTTCAACAATTAGCAGAGCAACACTTCATAATTTGGATGAGATTCGCCGCAAAGATATTCGTGTAAATGATTTGGTTGTTCTCGAAAAGGGAGGAGATGTAATTCCAAAAATTGTCTCTGTCCTTTTAGCTGAAAGAAAAAATAATTCACAGCCGACCGAACCACCTAAGAATTGTCCGGTTTGTAATGCGCTGTTATTTCAACCGGAGGATGAGGTTGCGTTGTATTGCCAAAACCTCGAATGTCCTGCACAAGTAAAAGGAAAAATTGAACATTTTGCATCCCGAACGGCTATGGATATTGAAGGTCTTGGGGAAGCCTTAGTTGATTTATTTGTTGAAAAGAACTTCTTGAAGAACATTGCGGATATTTATGATTTAAAAAATCATCGTGAAGACTTAATACAAATAGATCGGCTTGGAGAAAAGAGCATTGATAATCTTCTTGCTTCAATTGAAAAAAGCAAGCAGCAACCCTTTGCGAAAATTCTTTTTGCACTTGGCATTCGTTATGTGGGTGCCGGAGTTGCAAAGAAATTAGCGGACAATTTTCTCTCTTTGGATAATTTGCGAAGAGCAACAAAAGACGAACTGACAAGTGTCTTTGAGATTGGCGAAAGCATTGCCGAAAGCATTTTATCGTTTTTTAAAGATGAGAAAAATCTACATGTTATTGAGAGACTTCAACAACAGGATCTTGTTTTTTCGACCGAAAAAAAAATAATTAACGAAAATGTTTTTACCGATAAATCGTTTGTGCTCACCGGATCGTTAGAAAATTTCAGTCGTGAAGAAGCCAGTGGAAAAATCATTACCTTTGGAGGTAAGATTGTCTCAAGTGTCAGTAAAAAAACGGATTTTGTTTTAGCCGGCGAAGCCGCCGGGTCAAAACTGGATAAAGCGAAAGCGCTTGGTATAAAAATTCTTTCTGAAAATGATTTCCTTGAAATGTTAAGAAGCGCATCACAAACATGAAAAACATTCTTCCAAACATTTATTTTGCCCTTGCAATAAAGCACCGGAAAGACCTTGTACAAAAATATAACGGGATTCTTTCTCATGCAAAAAATTATGTTTTACTCATGCCTGAAGATTCAACCGATTTTCAAAATGCGTTAACTGTTGCCGAGTTTCTAAGTTCTAAAAATTTCCATGTATCGCTCGTTGCTAATAATTTAGCCATGCATTTAATCAAAAATAAAAGTCCGTACCGGCTTGAAGAATATTACCCAACCGACAAAAACAGGCTTGGATTTCCGAAGATAAAACTTTTACGACGATTGAAAATTAATTCATACGATGCGTTAATTTCGATGGAGAGAGAATCTTCTTTTTTTCACAACGTTTGTGCCGATCAACTCCCGGCTGAAGTAAAAATTGGTTTGGCAGGGTCAGGGAACGGTAAAATTTATTGTGTACAACTTTCAATTAATACTTTGGATTCAGTTGATTTTTATAAAAATTTCTTAAATTGCTTACAACTATTATTTTAAATTATGAATTTTGAAGTAAAACATTTAGACGACATTTCCATTTTTCAGCTAAAAGAAAAAAAGCTGGATGCCAATATTTCAGGATTAGTCAAAGCCGAAGTTACTCTTTTGATTAAAGGAGAGGGCGAAACCAATCTTATTATTGACCTTAACGAGGTAGAGTCATGTGATAGTTCCGGTTTAAGCGCATTACTTGTTGCCAATCGGTTGACAAATACCATAGGTGGAAAATTAGCGATAATAACTACTTCTGAAAAAATTCTTTCTCTCATCAGAATTACGCAACTTCACCGCGTCCTATTTATTTGTGACGATGTTGAAGCCGCCATTCAAGAATTCAATAACCCATAAGTTTTTTCTTGCAAGGAAACCTTCTCGATTACATCATAATCATCGGTTATCTTTTAGGGGTAACTGCGGCGGGAATAATCATCGGTGCTAAACAAAAAAATGCAAAAGATTATTTTCTAGGCGGAAAAAATTTATCGTGGTGGTCCGTCGGCTTTTCAATTGTTGCAAGCGAAACAAGTACCCTTACCTTTATAAGTATTCCCGGACTCGCATATAAAAGTAATTTCCATTTTTTGCAATTAGTCTTTGGGTATTTCATAGGCAGGATAATCGTTAGTTTTGTTTTTATCCCGGCGTATTATCGAGGCGATCTAGAAACCGCGTACGATTTTTTGGGAAAACGATTCGGCGCTTCATTAAGAAAATTCACTTCATCAGTTTTTCTATCAACAAGAGTTCTCGCTTCCGGCGTACGGTTATTTGCCACAGCGATTCCCGTTCACCTGATAACCGGATATGATTATACGACATCTATTTTTATCATCGGGGCGTTCACACTTGTTTATACTTATATCGGTGGATTAAAAGCCGTTGTTGCAATGGACGTTGTACAGCTTTTTATTTATCTCACCGGCGCGGTAGTTTCCCTGGCAATTATTGTTGCGAATCTGCCAAATGGTTTTGGCGATGTGTTTGCTTATGCTTCAATGAATGGAAATAAATTTGAAATTTTTAATTTTAATCTTGGCACTTCCTTTCTGGATTTTTTAAGCGCTCCTTATACGCTTATTGGAGGCGTACTTGGAGGAACATTTTTAA
>Ga0172379_10003666_pt1 | contig 24045 bp, 21 predicted proteins | sample GrowelOW334metaG_FD_119756 | JGI IMG/M metagenome (GOLD analysis project Ga0172379, IMG submission 119756) | Groundwater microbial communities from an aquifer near a municipal landfill in Southern Ontario, Canada - Groundwater well OW334 metaG | ecosystem: Environmental > Aquatic > Deep...
AAATGAGCAAAAAAAATCGAAAAATCAAAAGAAAATTAAACTCTCAACTCCAAAAGGTAGTATCCAGTTCTCAAAATTCTAATTTTGAAAAAGAAGTCGTAACTCAAAGAATTGAAGTAGCTACTGCTGGGCCAATTAGCGTTGACACGCTTAATGTGGAAACTAAAAAAAATAGCTCCGGAATTAAAAAAGACATGATAAAACTCGCAATATTATGTTCAAGCATAATTGTAATTTTAGTGGCTGTTTATATTATTGATATTAAAACAAATCTAATAAATGAATTGGCTCAAAAAATTTTCGCAAGTTTAAATATTTTCCAGATCTAAAAGGCCTGTTGGCAGATCCCTAAAACAACTTTTGTTCTTTTTGACGATATTGTAGTGCTTCGGCAATATGATTTTCTTCGATATCAATACTCTCGGATAAGTCTGCAATGGTTCTCGAGAGTTTCAAGAGTCGATGATAGGCGCGCGCTGATAAATTTAAATTATTAACTGCATTTTTGATTAAATTCGTCGCAGGATCGCTTAAACGACAAAATTTATCAATATTTCTGGCCGATATTTCGGAATTTGTTCTGATTTTCAAACCCTTAAATCGTTCTTCTTGAATTTTTCTAGCCTTAATAACTCTCTCTTTTATTAATGATGAAGAAGTGGATTTATTTTTATCAGTTAACTTTTCATAATTTATTCGCGGCACTTCGATATGAAGATCAATACGGTCAAGAAGCGGCCCACTGACTCTTTTTTGATAATTAATAATTTGATTTGGCGTGCAAATACATTCATGCTTATCATCGCCAAAATATCCGCAAGGACAAGGATTTTGCGCAGCAATAAGCATAAATCTCGATGGAAAAGTTAAGCTTTTTGTTGCTCTTGACAAGGTTACTTCACCGTCTTCAAGAGGTTGCCGAAGCGCTTCAAGCACCGATCTTGGGAATTCCGGAAACTCATCCAAAAAAAGAACGCCTAAATGCGCAAGTGAAATTTCACCCGGTTTTGGCCAGCTACCTCCACCAACAAGAGCAATATTTGAGCTAGTATGATGTGGGCTTCTAAAAGGCCTTTTGGTTACAATAAATTCATTTTTCAACATTCCGGCGATAGAATATATTTTTGTAATTTCCAGCATTTCATCCTCTTCAAGCGGCGGAAAAATTGAAGGTAAAGTTTTTGCAAGAAGAGTTTTGCCAGATCCGGGCGGGCCGGAGAGCAAGATATTGTGATGACCGGAAGCTGCAATTTCGAGTGCTCTTTTGGCATGATCTTGTCCTTTAATATGAGAAAAATCATTTTCATAATCATCAACCATTTTGTCTAGTTCAATATTTTTTGATTTAAAAGGGATAAGTTCTTTTTCTTTTTTAAAAAAAGATATTAAATCAGACAATGAATCTAAAGGATAAATATCAATACCTGAAATAAGGCTTGCTTCATAAGCATTAGCTTGAGGTACAAAAAGCCGTTTGTAATTCTTTTTAGCGGCAAACTGGGCAATTGAAATCACGCCATTTATATGTCGAAGTTCTCCATCCAAACCTAATTCACCGACAAATAAATCTTGAGTAAAATCTAGATCGGGGATTTGTCCATCAGATAATAAAATGCCGACTGCAATGGGCAAATCATAAGACGGGCCTTCTTTTTTAATATCGGCCGGTGCTAGATTGATAATCAAACGATTTTGAGGATACCTTTGTTTAGAATTTCTAATGGCTGATTTGACTCTTTCTTTCGATTCCTCAACAGCTTTATCGGGAAGACCAACGATTGTAATGCCCGGCAACCCTTGAGCAATATCAACCTCGATATCAATTCTATAAGCATTTAATCCTTCAAGTGCAGCTGAAAATATTTTTGAGAGCGCCATATTATTTCAAAAAAGGATAATAGTTTGTAAGTCGCAGCGTAAGATAAAAAATTATAATAAATAGAGCGCAAAAATTAAAAATCCAACCTAATTTTCTATATTTACCCCAAATAATCATAAGAGTACCAGTTAATAAAAAAGAAATAACTATATACGCGACTAAAGCAAAATTAGTTTTTTCAAATGGTCCGGCATTTGTTTCAGCGGCTTCAAACAACAATTTGCCTTGAAAAACAGAGTAATTTGCATACAAAAGAATTCCAAATAGAAATGAAAATGTCAAAGTTAAAACCATTCTCGTTTGATTTGAAATTGAACTTGCAACACGCGAGAGATGATTTTGACGATCTTTAAATTCCAAAATTTTTCCAGCAAATGACCAAACTCCGCCGCAATGAGCGCATCTTTTATAATGAAGATCTAGCGGCACATTATAATGATTATAATTTTTTAATGTCTGCTGATCGCATTTTGGGCAAAACATTTTTTTGTGATAATTTTGCGGCTGATCTGTTACAGAATCAATTTCTTGAGCCGTTAAATCATTAAAATCAAAAAGATTGAAGGTTTTCATCCAAAAACCACCGCAAAGATTGCATTTTTTAATCTTAATTTTTTGACCCATTCGGCCAACAATATTTTGACTTTTTAGATCGGCAAAACAATTAGGACAACGCATATCCCCTCAATAATTATTATGTTTTAATTTTATCACAAATAAATCAATAATATAAATAATTAGTTATAAATGAGTAATTTCTAATTTCTAATTCCTGCCTGTCGATAGGCAGGTCTAATTAAAACTCAATTTATTGATTTTAAGACTTTTTGATAATTAATAAATTCAAATTGACTCGAGAGAATTTTCTAAAAACTATTAAGAGCTGCTCTTGTTTTTGGTCCTACTCGTCCAGCGCCACCATTTGATATATCGATATTATGATCTTTTTGAAAACTTAAAACTGCTTTTTCGGTCAAATAACCATAATAACCGGTCAAAAATTTTGAATTTAAATAATTTTGGTTTATAAGTTTTTGTTGCAATATTTTAACATAATCACCTTCACTTCCTAAAAATAAATCACTTGGAAGCTGCAAGTTATCTGCCTCATCTTGAGAAATTTCATCGATAACAGAGTTTGGTATTGTTCCATTTTGAATATCTTCATTTAAGGCATTCCTGGTTTTTGGACCAAAATAACCTGCGCCCCAAGAATACCAGCTTGTGACTATGCCTTTTGATTTTTGGTAAAGATAAATTGCTTTTTTTGTAAATGAACCAAAATATCCGGTACTGTCTATATAATCAGGGAAAAACCCAAGATATTTTAGAATATTTTGAATTCTTGAGATAGTGGCTGAATTGTTATGTTTTGAGGCTGGAGTTTGATTATTTTCAAAACGGTATGAAGACACCGATTCGGCTGGCGTCTGGGTCGAATCAGTTGAAACTGTTTCAGTAGAAACTGGATTTTCTCTTATAATTGAAATTGTTTTTGTTGTAGTATTATTTGCGTTATCAGTTGCAACTAAAGTAATTGTATTTGTACCAAGATTTAAAGCTACAAGAACGGAAAAACTGGCCGGATTAATAAGCGGCACTCCGTTTAAAGTAACCGATTTTAAACCTGTTCCAGAATCAGAAGCAGCTCCAATAACTAAAGCTGTGGCATTGGTTGTTGAATTTGAAACGATCGTGCTGTGAGAAGTGATTTGAAGATCGGGCGGAGTTATGTCAAGAGCATTGCGAGTAATAGTTAGGGTGGAAGTGGTCGCATTGGTGGCATTGTCTGTGGCAACCACAGTAATGGTGTTAGTTCCAAGCGAGAGCGAAACCGATTGATTAAAATTGGCTGGATTTGACATTGCCAATCCATTGACTGTTACCGAGGCAAGACCGGAATCAGCATCGCTTGCTGTTCCGGCAACTACAACAGACGAATCGGTAGTTGCAAGATTATTTGAAGGAGTTGTAAGAGAAAGGGAGGGAACAGTGACATCAGGCGCATAACTTAATTCTAGGCTGGTTAATTCCGGAGTTTGACTGGAATCAGATGGATTTGGCTCGAGAAAAGCTTTTATCTGTACATAGCGGTTAGAATTGTCCAGAGAGACAGCTTCTCCTGAAGTAGAATAATAGCTGCTTGCACCACTCGGACCAGTCCAAGAAGCACTATCAATACCTGCCTCGCTGGAAGCCGATCTGATTTGAAACTTGGTAACACCGCCATTTAAAACACCACTCCAGTTTAGATATGGATCATTCTGAAAATAACTGACATTATAAACTTCGGAAGTAAAATTGCCAGCAGAATACACATCGGTCAAAGTAGAAGTCTGATCATATATCGCATCTACTTCTTCTGCCGACAAGACATCCGGGAAAACTGCAAAGTCATCAATATAAGCTTGGGAATCGGCATAGCCATAATAATCAGTCCCTACATATAATTTATCACTTGCCCCTTCTGCAGAAGCAGTCCAAGTAGCGGAATCGCTTGCCACACTCGCACCACCAATATATATAGTTTTCCCGATTCCGGCATCCCAAGTAAAAGATAGTTGATAAGCAGTTGCGGCGCTAAATGTCCAGCTATATTCGAGTGTTTTCCATGTACCGCTAGAACTATCATAGGTTTCAAAAATAAGCTTGCTTGATTTTCTGTTATAAAACGCTCTGATTCCTTTAGCAGAAAATATAGGACGATCAGTTGGCCAGCCATTATCTGCCAATGGCTTCCACCAAAGAGATGTCGTTCCAACTGAATAGTCAATATTGTTTTGGGCAGGATAATTTAGCCCAACATAACTTTTTGTCGCATAATTAAGCCATTCGCCATTGTCAGGCGCTACGCCGTTGTTATAAAATTGCACACCCGTAACATATAAATAATTATATTGGGGCACTGTATCGCCCAAATATATTCCCAAATCAGTTGATTCATATGTCCCGGTAGTCACGGATACTGTTTTCACGCGCTGAGTCCAATTCGCCGGATCACTGCAATCGCCTCTAGTTAATGTATCGAGCGTGGCGTTATCCCAACTATTTCTACCGCCGTTATTTCTTACTTTTGTCAAAAATGTGCCGACACCGGGCGCACACGCCCAAAGAGAAAATTTATAGGTCTGCCCTGACAGCATGTGGTAATCGGAATTGCGAATCAATGCCCATTCTGCCGCCGGAAGATTATCAAGATCCTTTCTTAATTTCCATACGGGATTATTACTCGGTAAACTCAAAGCTGTATTTATTGTATCAATAGCTAAATCACCTGAAGTTGCCAACGAGATAGTTGCGTCACCACTGGTGAAAGGGGGAAAACCATTATTGCGGCTCGACATTTGATATGTTCCCCGCCCAGCACGATAGCTTTGGTAACCATACTGCAGATAATTAATCGGCAATCTACTGCGGAAATATTCCGTACCCTGCCCAAAAGTTTTTAAAAGCACTGGCGGATTGCTTGGATATAACTCGGCTAATTCTTTTATCGCTTGTAAAGTAGCTTCTATGTATTGCTTGCCTCTATTGTGATCTGTCGTAGAGTGTATATCGAATTGACTCCAATAATGAGAAAAAATATTAACCCACGGTTTGTCTTTAGAAAAACAACTATAGGCGTATGTCTTGCCATAAAGGTTAGTAGCGGCGTTCAAACCAGATGTATTGGTACATAAAACTTTATCCTTGAATAATGCTTTTGTGGCACTTATATCAACAGTACCGTTGGTATCCGCTTTAACAAACCAAGTATCTCCGCCACTAACAGAAAAAATTGGTGTTTCGTAAAGACTTAATGAATACTCCGGTGCTTCACTAGAATTTGGTTGATGAGCATATACAGCCCCAGCACCGTCACGCGCTCCCTGATAATACTTGCTTACCAAATCCATTATGTGCCTATCGTGAATATGAGCAGGATAAGCCAATGATTTAACTTCATAATCTCCCCCAATTATATCTTCCAACGATTTTTTGGAATCCTTAAGTATATTTTCTACAGCAGTGTCGCTTAGATACAAGGATGAAGCATTATCAATGCTAACATCACAAGACTGTAATGGGAGATAACTATTGCAAGAAATACCGGCTAAATCTAGATCGTTTTTTGATTGACTATCATAATCTGTCGCTAGTTTGGTAACCGTATAAGCAGTACTTATAGAGGTGTTTATTGCGGAATAAACATCGCTGATTGTAGTAGATGTTGATAGATCAATATCGTAATCAGTTGGGGTTGTACCTGTTTCATCAATAAGTAAATGCTGTGTATCGGGGTTGTAAGAATATGAAACCGAGGTTGCTCCTGTCGATGATTTGCGATAAATATTAATCCAAATATTTGAAAGATAATCACGATCAGCACCCGAACTCCAGCCATAATGATTAACGCTATGGGACCCAACTTCATGCCCCATTGCAACAATCCGGCGAAGATCATCAGATGTAGACTGATCAGGCAAAGAAGGATTATCAACCCATTTCGAAGGAATAAATTCCGTATAACGATATTCCATCTCTTTCCAGCCGCTTCCGACAGCGCAAGTTCCGTAACAATCATTGTTGTCATCATAAAGCAAATCAGCCAACTCTTGATTAAAAGACCCCGCATAACCACCGCCAGCTTCATAACCGTCATCAGTCGAGACGGTTAGAACTACCGGACCTGCCCCTGTACTATAGTTTTGTGCAAAACCAATTGTTTCGTTGACTGCCTCTCTCGATCGAAAACCATTACCATTTTTAACCGATGCATAAGTGGGAGCTGTAGAGTAACTACCGATTTCGTCTTTTGTCCCTCTTACACTATCTTCGTAATTGGCCAAAAAAGATTTGTCGGAAACAAGTCGAAGTCTATCGGCATATTTCGTGCGATCTACGCCATTAAGCGTGCCACCGGTTGTTAGATCAATATTTATTGTCTCTGAAGCAAAACCAAAATCGACAAAAAATAAATTCAATAAAATTGTAAAAAGAATGGTACAGCCCAACAGCTTTAAAACCCTCTTTTTCATATCCCTACCTTATATTTAATCACTAATCAAAAATGATAAATAAAATTGTTACAATTACACCTCTATATATATTTTATTTTATTTGATCACCAGTTGCAAATTTTTTTGCAAATTTTTTTATCTTTTCATCTGATTCTGTAATATTGGTTAGCCAAACAATATCTTTGTTTTTCTTAAACCAAGTTATTTGGCGACGAGCATAATCAAGAGTATTTTTTTTCATTTGCATAATAGCTTCGTTCAAACTAATTTGGCCGAGTAAATAGCTATTTATTTCACGGTATCCAACCGAGGACATAGCAGGTAAATTATAGCTGTATTTTTCACTCAAATTTCTGACTTCATCAACAAGTCCATCTTTAATCATCATATCGACTCTAGAGCTAATTTTTGAGGCTAGTTTTTCTTTGGCAACATCAATGCCTAAAATTAATGTTTTAAAATCCGGTTTAATTTTTTTAATTTGCTTTGAAAACGGTTTGCCTGTTAACATGCAAACCTCGACCGCCCGTACGAGCCGACGGGGATTTTTTGAATCGATTTTTTGAGCATGAACTGGATCTAATTTTTTAAGTTTTTCAAATAGTTCTTCATTGGTCATTTTTTCAAGCTGAAGTCTTAAGGCAGGATTTCCCTCCGGAGGCATTTCGAAGCCATAAACAATCGAATCCAAATAAAGACCCGATCCTCCAACTAAAAACGGAATTTTTCCTCGACTAATAATCTCGTTGATTTTGTCCTTTGCAAGAGATTTAAATTCTGAAACAGTCAAAGTTTCACCAGGATTAACCAAATCAATTAAATAGTGGGGAATAAATTGTTGTTCTTTTAAAGTCGGCTTTGCAGTTGCAATGTCCATTCCTTTATACATTGTACGAGAATCAATGCAAATAATTTCACCGCTGAATTTTTTAGCTAGTTCAATTGACAGAGCAGTTTTTCCTGATGCAGTTGGTCCAATGATGGCAATAACTTTTTTCATAATTACAATCCTTTTTTAACCGAAAAAGATATAATTGCTTGAGCTAATTTCGTTGAATCGTGATAAAGAGGATTTTTTGGATTAATTAAATCGGTAGTATATACTTCGATTTTTTGTAATTTATCACTTGATAATGAGATATTTTTAATTTTTCCCAACTCTCCTTCTTGTTCTTCTTTGATGATTTTTGAATTAATTAATATTTTATTGCAAATTTTTGATCCGCCATATTTTCTAATTATTTCTAAATGTTCGCGTACGCCCATATTTTCAGTCTCGCCTCTTTCAGTAGAAATATTACAAACATAGATTTTTGACGCTTTCGAAAAAGAGATTGAATCTCTGATTTCTTTGATTAATAAATTTGGAACAATGCTTGTATAAAGGGATCCCGGGCCGATGATGATAATATCGGCTTTTTTAATTGTTTCGATAACTGGTTCAAAGGGTCTTATTTTTGAAGGTTTTAGCATAATTTTTTTAACCGGACTTTTGTGAGCATGAAGAGGAATTTTTGACTCGCCCCAAATTATATTTCCATTTTCAAGTTCTGCGCCAAGTGTAACATTTGCTAAAGTTGCCGGCATAACCTGACCGGAAATTGCCAAAATCCGACTTGTTTGCGCAACTGCTTCCTCAAATGAACCTGAAATATCAGTCATAGCAGCAAGAAAAAGATTGCCGAAAGAATGGCCGGAAAGACTTTTTCCATTTTTAAACCTGTATTCAAAAAGTTTTGTCAAAAGCGGCTCTTCATCAGCTAGTGAGGCAATACATTTTCTTATGTCGCCTGGTGGCAAAATCCCCATTTCATCTCTTAGCTTACCGGTTGAAGCACCATCATCTGACATTGTTACAACCGCCGTAATATTTGTGGAATATTTCTTAAGACCTCTTAGGGCGACAGCCAAGCCGGAACCGCCGCCAAGAATAACAATATTCGGGCCTCCTGCAACACCAGAGGGATCTTGAATTAAACTTTTCCACCAAATTTTCACAAATTTTTGTAGTCTTTTCATAAAACATTTTTATTTTGAGTTAATTTTATCATATCTACAGGGAAAAGAAATGGCTATTTGAAAAACTATAAACAAAAAAAAGCAAGATTCTGCTTGTATTAATTTAATTAAGATTTAAAAATAAATATTTAAGATGAAAAGTTATAACGGTTTTAGACCGAATTTATTTTCAAGACGGGTAACTCGTTTATCTAACTCACCAACAATATCAACTCTCTTAATAACTTCATGATTTATTTCGGCCAAATCGGCAACTTCTCGGCTAATAACAGCAATAACTTTATTTTCTAAAGCCTCCATTTTTGCAGATAGCTTATCCTCAACATTAAAAATATCTTTTTTCAAATTTTTTTGAGTAGCATCAATTTTTTCATTTATTTTACTTTCAAATCGAAAAAACATTTGTTCGATTGATTTTAAATCATTTTTGCCTAATGACATTTTACTCCTAATGATATTATTGTGGTTTAAGTCCGGAATATTGTCAATAAAATTTAAAAATAGCATTTCCTAAATGGTGCGGGTGAGAGGACTCGAACCTCCATGGGATCACTCCCACATGCTCCTAAGGCATGCGCGTAAACCATTTCGCCACACCCGCATATTAAATTGAAATTAAATCTTTAATTGTATTATATACTTTATCGCCGATTCCCTGAACTTTTTTGACCTCATCAATTGATTTAAACCCACCATTTTGCTCCCGATACTCAATCATTCTGGTTGCATAAACAGGACCGATTGCCGGCAAAGATTCAAGGCCTGACTGATCAGCAGTATTAATATTTATTTTTTCGGAATTTGTTTGTGAACTTGCAGAAGATATGGAAGTATTTTTTTGCAGTTCAACAATTTCTGCTTTAAGTTTAATATTTTCCGATTCAAGCTCGTCTAATTTATTTTGGCTTGCTGATACTTCAGTTGATCTTAGAGACTGATTGTCCTTATTCCAGATCAAGACAACGCCGGCAAAAATAAGTAAAATTAAAACAAAGCCGATTTTAAATTGATTTTTAGCAACATATTCTCTCATTCTAAATGTTTTCCAATAACATACTCGGCTAATTCTTTTTGTAAATCCGGATATTGATCAAGCGTTTCCATGATTTCTTCGGCTCTTTTTCGTACGCTACTGATCATTATTTTATCAGACAATGAGGCAATTTTCAAGGAGGAAAGGCCGCTTTGCTTTACTCCCAAAAATTCACCCGGCCCGCGAAGCTCTAAATCTTTTTCAGCCAGTTCGAAGCCATCGGAAGCCTCCAGAAGGGCTTCAAGTCGAGCATTATTTTCAGCGTCAAATTTTTGCGGCATAAGAAGACAATATGATTTGTCCTCGCCTCTGCCAACTCGACCGCGAAGTTGATGAAGTTGGGCAAGTCCAAAATTTTCCGCACCTTCAATCATCATGACAGTGGCATTTTTTACATCAATACCAACTTCAACAACTGCAGTTGAAACTAAAATATCAATTTTATGATCATTAAAATCCTGCATAATTGTATCTTTATCATTTGATTTCATTTTTCCGTGAAGCATACCAATTCTTAAATTTGGAAAAACATCAGATTTTATACGCTCAAATTCTTTTTTAACCGTTTTCTTTTCATCAAGTTCAAAAAACAAATTATCTTGATCGTCTTTGGTTTTCTCAATTAAAGGACAAATAAGATATGCTTGATGACCTTTTTGAATCTCTTGAGCAATTAAATTATAGGCTTCTTTTGCATCATTTTTTTTAAGAATTCGGGTATCAATTTTTTGCCGGCCCTTTGGAACCTCCGACAAATGAGAAATATCAAGATCTCCATATAAAGAAAGCGTCAGACTTCGAGGAATCGGAGTAGCGGTAAGTGAGAGAAAATGAGGCACAATATCACTCATTTCTTTTAATTTTTGCCTTTGATCAACACCAAAGCGATGTTGCTCGTCGACAATTATTAAACCAAGACGCGGGAATTGATGTTTACCGGAAATTAAAGCATGAGTTCCGATCACAAGATCAGCATCTTGAAAATTAATTTTTTTATGTCCGGTTAAAAGACCGATTTTAAAATTAAACTTTGACAGGATTTGCTCTAAATTCTGGTAATGCTGCATTGCTAAAATTGAAGTTGGCGCCATCCAGCAAACTTGATAACCTTTATGAATAGCAGAGGCTGCAGCAAGCGCGGCTACAATTGTTTTTCCTGATCCGACATCCCCCTCAAGCATCCGATTCATTGGAGAAGATCCGGAAATATCTTGAATAATTTCCCAGCCGGATTTTCGTTGCGAGTCAGTTAATTTATAGGGTAAAGACGCGACAAATTTTTTTAAAAATTCTTCGTCAACTTCAATTTTTGGTGCGGGATTATTTTTAAGAGATTTTCGAAGATACAAATATTTTATTATAATTCCAAATAGCTCGGAAAAGGCAAGCCGGCGTTTGGCCTCATTTATTTGATCAAAATTTTTAGGAAAATGGATATAGTTTAAGGTTTGCTCGATCGCTAGCAATTTTTCTTTTTCTCTCACAACATCGGACAAATCATCTTTTAAAAGTTCTATTGCGGGCGATGCATTTTTTTCAAGTTTTCGAATATACCGGCTCGAAAGACCGGCAGTTTCCGGATAAATTGGAAATATGGCTAATTCAGATTCAATATTTGGAGAAGAAAAATATTTTTTTCCGGTATTGAAATTGTATTCGACTTTTCCTCTGAAAATAATGGTTTGACCGATCTGGAAAGTTTTTGCGAGATAAGGTTGATTGAACCAAAGGGCGGATATTTCACCTGTGTCATCTTCAACCATAATTGAAGTAATATGCATTTTTTTTCGACTGGTTCGTTCGGCAAAAATCTCTGATATTATTCCTTTTACAGTTGATGTTTCTTTAATTCTCAAATTTTTAATCGGAGTTGGGTAAGAGTAATCCTCATAGCGTCTTGGATAATGATTAAGCAGATTTTTGACAGAAAAAATGCCAAGTTTTTGCAACTTTGGCGCAATTTTCGGTCCCACTCCTTGTAAAAATTGAATTTCGGTTTCTGGTTTGAGCACGATTTATTTTAATTTTAAATGCTTACGATAGTGTTTAAAATAATAGATTCCTCCCACAATGATTGCAAGAGAAAAAATAACAGTTAAAGCCCAAACATAATTTGGGATATGCTCGGCAGTTTTTGATGGGAATCCGGCCACAGAGTTAGGCGAAAAAGCAGCGTTCTCTTTTCCCGGACTGACATGCGGCAAAACTGCAGCCAGATAGCCAGAAGAATTATAATAAATCCAAAGCGATCCGCAAACAACGAATAAATAGGTTAGACTAAATATTAATATTTTTTTAAACATAATCAAGATTTTTTTATGTTTTTGATCATCCATTTTATTTTATCATCTTCTTCCGTTAAATTGGAAGGGATTTGCTTTATGGCATTTATAATTTCCTGTTGTTTATAACCTAAAGATGTGAGCACTTCCGAGATATTGTCTGAAGCAGAAAAATCGGTTAAATTTTCAAATTTACTTTTAAGTTCAATAATAATTTTTCCTGCCACTTTGTTGCCAACACCGGAAACAGATTTAAAAATTGCGATGTTTGATTTTTCAATGGCTTCAATTATTTGATCGGGCGTAATATTGGTCATAATGGCAAGACCGACTTTTGGACCAACCCCATTTACGGAAATTAATGATTCAAAAATCTTCAGTTCTTCTTCGGTTTGAAAACCATATAAATCATAAGTATCTTCTTTGATTGATTCGTGAATAAATAGTTTAATTTCATCCGAATTTATTTTTGTTGGATCGGTAAATATTTTATAACCCAAACCATTTAAATCTAAAATGATGAAACTTTTGGATTTTTTAGTAATTTTACCGGAAATATAATAGAGCATGATAAACAGTTTAAAAGTTAAATATTAAAACTTAAATCCACATCTTTGAGATTAATACTTTAGATTTGGATCTTAGTTTAAAAATATATCTTTGGCTTCAGAAAAGCAAACGCCCCGCCGGTTGGCGGGACGAGAGAATACCTCGAGAAGTTCGGCTCTACGATTTGAGCTCGAGACTTGGGACGACAGGTTCAGCTGGATCAGCCGTTTCAGTTGGGGGTTCTTCCCCTGTAGGCTTCACATACCAACTGGGCTGGCTTGCCTTGATCTGACTGATGATCCACGGCAGTTTCTTCAGTGACTCGGCAGGAGATCCGATGAATCTGATCTTACTACCTTGCACCAATACCGGCAAACCCTGCTCCGCGGCCAGAGACCCTATAAGTTTGCCGATGCTGTCCTGATTGTAGGGATGTACTTGTAATTGTAACTCCCTCTGATCAGTCATCAAGGAAGCGGTTACATGGAACCCATCTCCATCAATCACACGACTTCCAAGGACGTGCTGGCTCCATTCATCAACATCCGTTGCCATCGGCATATCTTTGAAATTCTCGCCAGCAATGTTGGCATGGACCCGAACAGGGTCTGCTTCAACCGCAAGAATCGTGCGGACAAGTTTACGCGACAGCTTTTTAGCTGTCCATTTAATGGCATCGTTCGGTTCCATTATAGGTACAGCTATTGGCCACCCCGGTTTAGGCAGACCATTTTTCTGCCCACAGACCTCTATCATAGCTTTACCGGTGCGTGGCAAGCACAGATAGGTGATCGACACCACGGCAAGATCGCCAAAGTCATTCATCAGTGTGACAGTTGCATTAGCCTCTAATCCCAACGCAGGAGCAAGGCGCCATTGATTGTTGTACCTTCTCCGATCAATAATACAATATCCGATGATGAGAATGTTCATCATCACCGAGCAGACAAGGAGAAATGAAACAAAAACAAGCGGACTCATGCATTGCCTCCAACAGAGATGTATGCTTTCGCATCATGAATAATATACACCAAAATCGCTCAAATATCAAGTACTTTGAGCTTAAAATAGCAAAAAAATTACCTTTTGTTCTCCATTGCCAAATAGGCTGATCCAAAAAGACCGGAATCAGCGCCTAAAAGGGAAGATTTAACCAGATTTGATTCTTTAATAAATAAACTAAGAGAACGACTAATCGATCCGCCAAAAACAATTATTTCCGGATCAAAAATTTGCCGATATGTTTCTATGGCTTGGTTTAAACGAATTGAGATTTCATCGATAATTTTTAATGTTTCGGCTTTTTTATCGCGCGCTTCCTGGCAAATTTCAATCATGCTTTTTCCATATTTTTTTTCAATTGCTTTTCCTCCAATAAAACTTTCAAGGCATCCTTTGTGACCCAAAGCACATTCCGGCCCTTTCGGATCTATTATTATATGACCAAGCTCCCCTGCATTTCCTGAAATGCCGCTATATATTCCCGAATTAATCATCGCAGCACCACCAACTCCGCTGCCCCAAGTCAGCATCAAGGCATTTTTTGCGCCGCGCATATGACCAAGCCACCGCTCACCGCGAAGAGCATTATGCGAATCACGATCAATAAAACACGGGATTCGGGTAATATTTTTAAATATATCGATTAAATTCAAGCCGTTCCAATTTTCCATATTTGGAGAACCGGAAATAATTCCTTTTCTGTAATCTAATGGCCCAGGAGCGCCAATGCCGCAAGCAGTGAGTTGAAATCTTTTTTTTAGGATATCTGATTCTGATTTCACCAGATCTAGAGTTTTATCAGGATCTGTAAGATTGATAACGATTGTTTTCGCGCTTAGTACTTCACCATTTGAGTCAATAGCGCCAAGTCTGATTTTTGATGCTCCGATATCAACTCCGAGATATATATTATTTCTCATACATGAGTCCTTGAATTTATATATTTTAAATCATTAAGTTTTTTTGAATGCTTAACTTTATCTATTGCCCAATGATAAACCTCGATATGTTTTTCAGCAACTCGGTCCCAATCAATTTTTTTACTGTAATTTTTGGAGTTTTCGGCGTATTTTTTTCTTAAATTATTGTTTTTGGCCAACTTAATAATTGCATTTAAAAATTGAGCGTCAGATTTTGCCAAAATACCGGCTTTGCTAGTTCTAACCGAGGATCCAATTCCCTCAAGATCTGATGCAACCACGGGAAGACCGGCACCATAAGCATGGGCGAGATTGCCGGATTGAGAAGCATAGTCATAAGGTAAAACCATCAAGTCAAACCCGGAAATAAAACTATTGTTTTCCGGCCAAGTGAAATATTGATCATAAAATTCAATTGAATTTGTTGCTCGAGATTTGTTGATAAGGTTTAAAATGTCATGTTTGGCAATCGGACCTGTTGGGCTGCCCGGACGAGCATTTCCTTGAATCACTAGTAAAGCGTTTGGGGTTTTTTCAACAACTTTAGACCACAACTTTATTATTCTTTCAAAACCTTTTGTTTTCTCGAGAAATCCAATCATACCAACAACAAATTTTCCTTCCCAATCTTGTTTAACTTTAGCAAGGTTTTTTTGGATAATACTTCCAGCCCACGTGCCATGTGGAACTGTAAATATTTTAGAATCATTTTTTAAATAACCGGCAATAGCGGATTTTTGAAAAGGCTCATGAACAATAGTTGCAGTTGAGAGATCGGTCATAATTTTCAAATATTCAATTTCTTCATTGGTCATTTTTGAATAAATTGAATGATAAGTGATAACTACTGGAATATTGGCAATTTTTAATTTAAAAAGAGTATCTGCTAAAGCAAAAGAATTGGCAGGCGAGAAATCAAAAAAAGTATCTTTATTTAAGGTATATAAACCATATTCATGCTCAATGTGAACAACATCCGGAGAGATTTTTTTTAGCTCAAGGAAAAGCTCATCTGGCCAATTGGAATATTTCATATTTAAGACCGGATGAATATGAGATGAAGGATCAACACCTGTGTGGCAAATTATTTCAATGTCAATATTTTTTCTTTTAAGACCTTTTGCTAAATCAAAAGAATAAACGGCAATACCGCATTTTCTGGGAAACCAAGAACTAACTACTGCAACTTTAATAATCCCTCCGCTCCGTCCGCCTTGGGCGGACAGGAAGTCCAACCGTAGCTCGACTCCGATGAATGACACATCGGAGTAGAGCGAAGGTGGACATTATTTAGTCCTCAAAATAGAAAATCGGAAAAAATGATTATTCTAATTTATATTATATACAAAAGAAATTATAAAAAATAGCTGGAGTGTTGATTAATATGAGTAAAAGTGATATACTTTTCAAGACAACTTCGGAAGGAGCATAAACAGATGCACTTTGAATCAAGACGCGGGCGGATGTTCATATTTCTTAGTCCTGAAGAACGGACGGTCTATAGGAGTCAACTCGCAGGTATCATAAACCATGCCTACTCCATCAGACCTGTTTCTGACGGCAGGGAATACGAGATGACAAACGGCTCGACCAATCCTCTGTGGGAAAGGTTCCTGACTTACATGGGATCAATGACGGTCGAGCAATACGCACTTTTTGGCGCCATCTTCGATACTGATCCGCGATCCGAGAAAAAATGGGATCAACACGGGCAAGAAGCGTTTGAGATGATTCAACTTCTCTACGGCAAGTTCACTACAATCAATGTGAATGAGCAGTTGAGACCTGACGAAAAGGACCTGTTTTCGATCAAGTGGACCGCAAATTCAATTCGCATCCACTGCCCTGATCGGCACAAAGGGCTTCTGATCGGGACAGGAGGAAAGAACAGGAGAGAAGTGCAGCGTGCTCTGTATAAGCTCTTCGGCCCCAGCAAGGACCCATACCCATTCTGGGTCTTCATCGAATAGCACAAAGGAGGTGACTTGATGAGCCGGATAGTTGTTGTTGCAACAGGTATCGAAGTCGATATCGATAAACTGAAGGGGTTTGCCTATAGGGCAAAGCTTATCACCTATGCAAGCGGTTGTGGGCTTGTACCAGAATCTCGAATCTGGGTGCCGGGCAATACGGAGTACGAATACCATGAGGACGGGCTGTATTATCGCGACTCTTTCTGCGGCTCCTTTGCTGTACCGGGTCGCGAATGGATCAAACTCGACAACGAGTATGGGAGATCGGTCTGGTCCATGTACTACGATGGAGGTATGCAACCACCGTACAATGTACCATCGGCAGAAAACATTGCCTTTGCCAATCGTCATTTCCGAATACTGAAAAGCGCGCTCTCAAACCTTGAACCCGAGAATCCCTACAGAGGGCCTACCAAGCAGTTATTCCACCATGAAGATTGCCGGGATATCTGGTATGGCTGCACTGTTAAGGGATCTTTCGAAAGGTTCAATGGCAATGAGTGGATGCGTTTCCTCCCCGAGGGAAGGAGTATCGCAAAAGTCACCTTCGCTCAACGCTTTGGCGGAGGGATCATAATCTATAAGTAGCACAAGTGTGCTGCTTCATAGAACCAGACAGGCCGCTTTTCAAGCGGCCTGTAACTGTATTTAAATCAATTTTGCTATTTTTGCAGACTGACAAGCGAGATCAAGACCGGATATAACATTTTTTGCACTAGTTGGATGGTCAAAATCTTTATCATTTACACATTTTATAAAATCTTCAAAAAGTTTTGACACAAGAGCACGATAATTTTTATCTTTATTACCAAGATCTAAATTAAATTCAATTAACATGTGATCCGGATATTCTTTCCCGCCGCCAAGATAATTTTTCGAGTTTCCCGGAATTTTAAAATAAGCAAGTGGAAAAATTTCTTTAACATGTTTGAGCTCGCTTTGAGAAAGCACTGCTTTGGCTGTAAGTTTTAATGGAACCCAACCTTCAATTAAAACATTTGCTCTTTCAAAAGTAATTTTTGACGAGGTTTGCTCAAGAGCTGATGGCATATTAAAAGCATGTAAATATGATCCGATTGCGCCATTTTCGTATTGATTTAAGGCAAAAACTCGATCTTCCACACCATTTGATCTTAATTGACGCGTAGAATATTTTATTTTTGACTTACCAAAAATATCGCCATATGAATCAAAAAAATGACAGGAATGTTCGATAAAAATTCCACCTGATTTCTTCTTATCCCAAAACCAATGATCTGGTGCTAAGCCTTCATCAGAGGCAAAATTTGTAAAATTTATATTTAATAAATTTCCGAAAAGATCAAGATCAACAATTTTTTTAAGACCAATAAATATCGGGCTGTAGCGAAGTTCGTGATCAACAACTAAACGCAAATTCTTTTTTTGGGCAAGTTTAATCAAAATATTTGCTTCATTTGTATTCATAGTCAGCGGTTTTTCAATCAAAACATGTTTGCCGGAAATTAAAGCAAGTTTCGCCATCTCGAAATGAAGATAAGGAGGAGTTGAGATCACAACCGCCTCAATATCTTTATTTTTTATTAACTCTTTCCAACTAGTAAAGGTATTTAAAACTTCAAATTTTTTTGCTATTTTTTCGAGTTTTTTCGAGTCTCTACTAGAAATTGCGAAAATTTCAAAGCCCTTAATCTCTTTTATTACTTCAAGCAAAAATTGGCCATACCCGCCAATTCCAACAAGTCCAATTTTCATTTAACCCACCTTATTTCTTAAATATATAATTACATGATAACACAAAATTATATATTATTTTTCTAAAAGATTGCTTCGGCTATCGCCTCGCAATGACTAAGAAAATTATTTTTTAAGGACTAAGTTAGAAAAATCCAAATATGCCATTAAATATGAAAGGGTTGATTCTGCTCCTTTATTTAAATTTACTCCTTTGGGAGTGATACCGTCATAACATGCGCCCCAAATCGGTTCAATCATTTCAACGCCGGCAATATTGTTTTTGTGAAACCACATATACCAGCCATAAGCTAATCGAAGATATTTTTTATCTTTAGTTATATCATAAGCCAAAAGCGAGGTCGAAACCATCTTTCCCGCATCAACAGCTTGTTGATCATACAGCGCTTTTTCTTTTCCTCTCTCGTGCCAACCGGCCTGGCCAATCGGAGCAGGTTTTCCTTTGTGTGTTGAGGCTAAACTTAAAAAATCAAAACTTGCTAAAGCCACATTTAAATATTTTTTCTTTCGGGTTAATCTATAAGCATAAAAAAGCGCTTGGCACATAGCGGCATTGGAATAAGTTAAAGAATTTTCAAACCACGCCCAATCTTCATGGCTGGATTTTTCAAATTTTTCAATAAGTTCATCTGCAATATGACTTACTTTGGATTTATTTTTTAAATTATAATATCCAATTATGATAAAAGATTTTGTTCGCAGAGGTTCAAGAAGAAGGGCATGTTTATCAATTTTAGATAAAATATCTTTTGCTTTCTGGGAAAATACTCCAAGTTTGGCATTGGCCACGAAAGACAAGGCCCAAAAAGTACGACCGAACGAATCGGTTGACCCTTTTTTATCGATAAAATTACCATGAAAATCAGCAAAATTATGAAAAAAACCAGATCGTGTCAAAGCGCGCTCAAGATAATTTAAATAAATTCTAATGTAGTGAAATGCGTCTTTATCTTTAAAAATTAGGTAATATTTTGCCATCACAATTAGAGCCCTGGCATTATCATCAATTGAATAACCAAATTTCGGATCCGGAATATCTAAATTAGTGTGTTGGATTAAGCCAATTTCTGTTGTTAAACGATCGAGATGTCTGAAGTTTGGTTTTTTTAAAAAATATTTAAGATTCATTGTTTTTAATTATATATCTAAATAAATTCAGATACTTAAAAGCAACATTATGCCAAGTCATATTTCGACCATAAAGATAAGCCGATTTCGCCATTTTAATTCTTTTTTCTCTATTTGATAAAAGCTCTATTACTTGCTCGCTAATTTTTTCGGGATTTCTAAACGGAACAATAACGCCTCGGCCACCGGCTAGAACTTGTTCGGCATAAATATATGGGGTTGAAACACAAGGTTTGCCCGCACCAACGGCATAAGCAAGAGTCCCTGAAGTGATCTGTTCGGGGTTTAAATAAGGGGTTACATAAACATCAGTTGCCTGAAGATATTTAATTAGTTCATCAAGCGATAAATATCTGTTAATAAATTTTACATGGCTAACGATTTTTAAATCTTTACATAACTTTTCAAGTGATTGACGATATTTTTCACCTTCTATCTTTCGAATTACCGGATGAGTTTCACCGATAAGTAAATATTTTGCGTCTTTATTTTTCTTAATAATTTCCGGCATAGCTAAAATCATATTTTCAATGCCCTTGCCTGAACTAAGCAAACCGAAAGTTGAGATAATGGTTTTGCCATCAAGACGAAGTTTCTTTTTATGAGAAGTTGAATGCGAAAAACTAATATCCGGCACGCCGTGAGGGATAATTACGATTTTTTCAGCCGGAACACCATATTCTTTTACTAATCTTTCCGCTGCTTCCTCGATCATTACAACCATAGCGTCGCTTTTGTCGGCAATTTTTTTAAGGATATGCTTCATGTGAACTTTTGGACTTGAAAGCACAGTGTGCAATGTAGTGATAATAGGTTTTTTAACCAAATCCATAAGTAACAAAATATATTCACCATCTTTCCCGCCAAAGATACCAAATTCATGTTGAATATTTACGATTTCACAACTGGATTGATTTATATAGTCAGCGGCTTTAAGATAGGATTTTTTGTCTTTTTGATCAATATGGTATTTGACTTCCCAAGGATATTTTCTTGAAGCTAGAGGTTCGTTTAGAGCAATAATCTCGGCTAAATTTTCCGGATTAAGCATATTTATAGCGTTTGTTAAATCCTTAGTAAAGGTAGCGATACCACACTCGCGAGGAATATATGATCCTACGTAAATGACTCTGACTTTTCTTTCCAGTTCTGCTAATTTTTGCGCAAGCAACTGCTTTTTTGTCATATTATCTAAACCTTAATTGTAATTAAAATAGATAACTTATTTTATACTAAAAACCAGTAATTGTCAATTGGATTAAATTATATTTGTTAAATTAAATGTTTATTTCTTGCTCTTCAAATTTCCATTCTGAATCAGGAAATTCTATTTTTATTCTGTCTGGAAATTGATAGTTATATGCTATTTTAAAAAAACGACCAAATGGGACAATTCCTTCGTGCGAATTATATTTCTTAATAATTCTTAATCTAGAAATAAAGCTCTCTAATACCTCATTATGAGTAACGGCAATAAAAACCGGATTCTTTGGATTGTAATTTTTTGAAGCGTAATTTTTTAAAATAAATCGCAGGAAATTATCAAATCTTAAACCTGTTGAATGATCTTTTAAACTTTCAACTTCTTTACCAGTTAAATCTTCTGTATTTTCAGTATCTTCTCTATTTTGATTTGTTTTTAAATCATAGTATGGAGAATAGTCTCCACCTGATCTTAAAATCTGTACAACATGAAGATTCTTAAACTCCCCGCAAGATTCAATAATTTTGATATTTTTTACTTTCAATTTTTTTGCAATAATATTTGCTGTTCCTATTGTCCTGGCTCTTGGACTTGAAAATATTATTACTTCACTTGAAGAATCAATAATGCCCTTCAGCTTTTCTCCAGCTTTAAGGGCTTGTTCTAGCCCAGCGCCATTCATATCAATCATGTCTTGATCCCAAAGCTTCGTTTCTTCATAAGAACCAACGCCTAGCTGCTCAAGATAATTACTTTTTCCATGTCTCATCACATAAATTTCAAGGTTACTTGATTTAAATGGCTCAATATTTCCATTATTTATAAGCAAGTCTTGTTGCCACTCTTTCATTTATCTCCTTTTTGTGCAATAATAAATAAAATTCTACTTATACTTTAACTAGTTTATTTAACTTTTGAAATAGATATGGAAACAATTACAATAAAAAAAATTAAAAATCTACTAGCTCAACAGCTAAATATTGATGTAAAAACAATCTCATTTTTAAATGACAAAAAATTTTTAAAAGAACAACAAAGATATTTGTATACTTTGATTGAATCTCACAATGGAAAACCAGCTGTTTTTGTAAAAATCGCCAGCCCAGATATGAAAAAAAGACTTTATCGTGAATTTTTAAATTGGTCTCTTGCACTTGAACTTGAAATTACAGATTTAAAAATTCTATTTCCCTACCAAAATTTAAATCATGATTATGCATTTTACGGCAGAGAACAAATTGATATGAATAAAGCAATAATTTTGGCAAGTCTGCAAGATATTAAGAATGCTGATCCTATCTTAGGAAAACACACAGGTGAATTTATGGCTTCTGTTGCCTCTCAAAAAATTATTCCTGACACGATTGATCTTTCTCTTGTGGCAAGCCGAGATTATAGAAACAGATCAATTGGTCGTTTTTGGAAAGAATGGTTTATGATAAAGGAATCCATTTTTCTGCCAGAACATAAAAAAAATATTGAAAAATACGTAAATATAAAATCATTTGAAAAAGAAATCAATAATGCAGAACCACTTTTTAAAGAACAGATCAAAATTAAAGAAGACGAGAAAAACTATTATTTTGTTCACAATGATACAGCACCAAGTAATATGTATTTTATTAAAAATCGCAACGCTGGCTACACAATAAATTTAGTTGATTTTGAATTTTCCGGAGCAACACACAATCGATTTTTAGCTCTTGTAACTGACGCGGGTAATATTTACGGAAGATTGTGGCCAAATCCAACTATGCAGAAAGAATTTTTAAAAGCTTGCGTAAATGGAATTAATTTTAGCAATAATAGAAATTTACTAATGCGGTTGATGATAATTTTTAATACAATTTATTTTTTAAATTTTTATTTCAAAAATCCAAACATTACACACGAAAGAATGATAAAATCTTTACTTGAAAACTTTTTTAATAATTTAGAAATAGTAGACAAAATTGAAAATGACAAAATTGAAGAAAAAGACATGAAAGATACCGAAAAAATTGTTTTAGACCCAACTGAATCTGTTAGCTAAAAAATTACTCGGTTAAAAACTTAGCGGCGGACTCGGGGGAGACGATATCGGTTATGATTCCAGAGCCAAGCTCATAGCCGCCATATTTACTTAATCTTGGCGCTATCTCAAGATGCCAATGATAATATTCTTTAGAAGGATGGCGATAGGGGACAGAGTGAACCCAAAAATTTAAATCGGGATTATTTAATTTTTTTCCTAGTTTTGAAAAAGTTTCTTTCATTGCGTCTGCTAAAGCGTCAATTTCATGATCATCAATATCTTGGAAATCATCCTTATGCTCGTAGGGGAGTATCCAAATTTCAAAAGGAAATCTTGAGGCAAAAAAAGTAAAAGCAATAAAATATTTATTCTTATAAATTATTCTTACACCTGTTTTTTCTTCTTCTCTTAAAATGTCGCAAAACACACAACCGCCTCGCTTTAGCCAATATTCCCTACTGCCATCAATCTCTTTTTTAATAAATGGGGGCAAAATTGAGGAGCAAAAAAGCTGGGAATGAGGATGAGTAATTGAAGCACCTGCTGCAAGCCCGCAATTGTGAATTATCATTGAATGTTCTATTTCAGGATTTTCGGAATGAAATTTAATTCTTTGGCGATATGTTCTAATGTATTGAGCCAGTAAATTTTCACTCATTTCAAAAAGAGGAATATTGTGATGGCGAGAAATAATTACTTCATGAGCTCCTCGACTTGGTGTTGAAAAATAGAATTCTTGCCCTTCTAAAATTACCCGCTCGCCGCAATCCTTAAAAGCAGGGTAACCATTTTGAATTACAAACACATCTTCTGTTCCAGCTGATTTAATAATATCTTTTGTGGCTTTTCCACCATGGCAAAAAGGACAAGCCTTATCAGTCTCGATTTTTTTCGGGTTTTTTTGAACATAGTCAAGAGGGCGCATTGATCTTTCAGGCGCAATTATAACCCAATCACCGGTAACTATATTTTGTCGAAGCTTTGGCAAATCCCCTCCTAATAAGTCAAAAGTTCATAAAGTGCCTCATCGGCGCTCGCCGTAGAGGCGAGTTCGTAAAGTCCATAAAGTCGATAGTAAAATTAATATTAATTTTTTATGTCTTTATTATAACTTATTTTCTAAAATTTTGCTGACTTTAAAATAGTAATAATTACCACTTTCTAAAATCATAAAAGAAAAAAAGATTCATAAAAAAGTTAAGACAAATATCGTCGTACGACGATATTTGTCTTAAAAATAACAATCATCTAAAAAGTAAAAAGAAAAATATAATTATCGCTAGGATATTATTTAAAGTTAAAGTAAAA
>Ga0172379_10003667_pt1 | contig 24039 bp, 29 predicted proteins | sample GrowelOW334metaG_FD_119756 | JGI IMG/M metagenome (GOLD analysis project Ga0172379, IMG submission 119756) | Groundwater microbial communities from an aquifer near a municipal landfill in Southern Ontario, Canada - Groundwater well OW334 metaG | ecosystem: Environmental > Aquatic > Deep...
GACGCTGTACCTATCGTCCTTGATACACAAGATGCGGATGAGATTGTAGAGACGGTGCTCCGCATCGCGCCTGCGTTTGGCGGTATCAATCTCGAAGACATCGCGGCACCGAAATGTTTTGATATCGAACGCCGTGTCATCGATGCGCTCGACATACCGGTCATGCACGATGACCAGCACGGTACCGCAGTCGTGGTGCTCGCAGGTCTTATCAATGCGATGAAAGTGGTGAAAAAGGAAATGAGCGCAAGCACGGTCGTCGTAGCCGGCGTCGGGGCGGCAGGTGTTGCCGTGATGAAGCTCGTCAAGAAGTTTGCGCCGAAAGCAAAAATAATCGCCGTCGATAGCAAGGGCATTGTATGGAAAGGAAGGACGGATTTGAATTCTACGAAACAGCGGCTTATCGATGAGAAGACGGTTTTTGCCGAAGGGGAGGGCAATCTCGCAGCTGCGCTCGATGGGGCCGATGTGTTTCTCGGTGTCTCACAGCCAAACACACTGACGGCAAACATGATTCGCACGATGGGTCGCGACCCGATTATCTTCGCGATGGCAAACCCTACGCCCGAGATAATGCCGGACGAGGCGAAAAAAGGCGGTGCGAAAGTCATTGCGACGGGTCGCTCAGATTTCCCCAATCAGATAAACAATTCGCTCGCATTCCCGGGCATCTTCCGTGGTGCGCTCGACAATAAAGTCCGTAAAATCACCGACAATCACAAGGTGAAGGCCGCTCAGGCAATCGCGGGGCTCATCAAGAAACCGACGGTGAATCAAATAGTGCCTGATATGTTCGACAAGCGTGTCGCGAAAGCGGTGGCAAAAGTGATTCGCTAGCCGCGCTATACCCCATGAGATAAAGAATCCGAGGATAACTCTACGTATTAGCAGCGTTATCTCACGGGGTATACTTCCGGTATGGATGCAATGGCGATAGCACAGTTGAAAAGACAGATGGCATGGCACGCAGAAGAGGTGAGTCATCTTGAGCGCGATATGCAGTCGGCCGAGCTCGCTCTCGAGGCCGGCAAAAAGAAAGTCGACGAATTGAAAAAGAAGCTGGTCATCAGCAAGAGGTCTCTCGACCAGTTCAAAATAGACGTATTGAAGGCAGAAGAGGAGCTTCGCCGAAAGGCGAGCGACGCGCGCCGTCGGTAGAGCACTGTCGCAAAAATCGCCCTCTGGCCCTATAATCCTCTCATCCCGCCCTTAGCTCAGTTGGTTAGAGCATCGAGCTTATACCTCGAGGGTCCTTGGTTCGAATCCAAGAGGGCGGACAAGCTCAAGAACCTTGCAGTGCAAGGTTCTTGTGACTTGTCCGGGTCGGAGCGCGGCGGCGCGAGACGTGCCCAGGCAAATTTTCAGCAGAAAATTATGCGTGGGGACAATGAATGTCCGAGTCGGGGTCGCGAAAATTCCGAGCGACGGCGAGGAATTATTCGTGACGACATGATACGCTAGGTGCATGGCTCATATCCACGACAAGATTGATTTCACCGCAGAAGTCTTTGTGGTGTTTCAAAATAAAGTGTTACTGCGGAAGCACGACAAATATGGCATATGGCTTTCGGTGGGGGGCCACATAGAGCTTGAGGAAGACCCGAATCAAGCTGCACTTCGTGAGGTGAAAGAGGAAGTGGGTCTCGACATTGAGCTGTGGGACGAGGGCATGCAATTTACCGTTCAAGAAGAGAACTTTAAGAATCTCATACCTCCTGTCGCAGTTTGCAGGATGCACGTGGAACCGACGCACGAGCACGTCACATTCGTATACTTTGCACGCGCTCAGACTGATACTGTCGTCCCCGAGAAAGCCGACGACGAGTGGCGATGGGTTTCAAAGGAAGACATCGCTTCAATGGATTTGAAAGATAATGTACGTGAATACGCGCTCGGAGCCCTCTCAGCCCTCTCCTCTTAGTGTTGTGCATAGGGTCGGTTGCGCGAGAGGGTCCCCGTGCGACAATGTTCTACATGAGAAATCTCTTTCGAACGTTTGCGCTCCTCGCAATCCTTACCAGTTTCCCCGCGGTGAGTAGCGCCGCCACAGCAGCAGAGCTCGCCGCACAGGCAGAGGTACTACTGCAGCAGATTGCCGCACTCCAGGCACAGCTCGCCGCACAGACAGGAGGCACCTCCGCACCGTCGAGTGTTGTCGCAAGCTCCAACTGTCCGCTCATCGGACGCGTGTTGAAACTCGGCTCAGGCGGTGACGATGTCACGAGACTCCAGCGCTTTTTGGCAGTAGACCCATCGATATACCCTGAGGCGATGATAACCGGCTACTACGGTTCGCTCACTGAAGCTGCGGTGAAAAGATGGCAGACGAAATACAATATTGTCTCTTCCGGCGATGCAGAGAGCACGGGCTTTGGCGTGACCGGTCCGCGCACCGCTGCTGCAATCTCGCTCCAGTGTTCAGGCGGCTCGACAGGTGGAGTCGGCGGCAATGTGACATCTCCCACGGTCGGAGGATTCATACAGGTCACTCCGGTTACCGGCAACGCGCCTCTTACCGTGAGCGTGGTTGCCACGGTCAACACCGTGAATGCATGCCAGGCTGTCACCTACACGCTCGACTGGGGAGATGGTACCGTGCCACAGAATATCCCGGTTCCGGCGGGAAATTGCGCACAGCTACAGCACACGTACTCCCATATATATCTCTACGGAGGCACGTACCTGGTCAGACTCTCCGCCGGTCAGCACAGCACGTCAGCTACGGTGACAGTCTCCGGTGCAGCGGGCCCTGTCTCTATAGTCACGCCGTCGTCGCCATCATTGCCTGCGGCAATATCGATTTCTGCTCCCACGGCAGGGCAGACGATACAGAGAGGTGTCGCGACCAGCATCTCGTGGAATGCGAGTGGAAATATCCCGGCGAACTCTCAGGTAGCCATCGATCTCTATACATCCGCAGGTCAGAAAGTCGGTAACCCCATTACTGCAACCGCCAACATGGTCGGCACGCATTCATGGCTAGTGCCCACGAGCGTCGCCGGCGGCCAATACAAGATACGTGCCACCGTCCTTGCCGTCGGTGCGCAGACTGTAGTGTCGGCAGAGAGCGGAGTATTCACTATCACCGAGCCGTTTTCCTACGGCCCGCTTGCGGTGACGCCCGGCGTGTCCAACAGTCCGCTCACGATAGGCGTGTCATTCAACATCCCATCTTCGTGCACCGGCTACACGCTCTCGTGGGGCGACGGCACGACAAGCGCGACGCAGACACACAGTACATCTTGCGCACAGACGCCCATCACGCGCATTTTCACGCATGAGTTTGCCGCAGCAGGTAGCTACACCGTCACTCTCAGGCGTGGCAGCGATCTCTCGCAGATCGACACCGCGTCTGTCGTCATCTCAAACTAAGCGTCACTCTCCGTGATGTGATTGTGAGCTATTTGCGACGCGCTCCTGAAGTGCGGGATGTTCACTGAGCTCAGGGTCACTCACCACGAGCGCTTGAGCCTCTTCTCGTGCCGCTTGGATGAGCTTCACGTTTTTGAGCGCTTCCATACCAATATCACTCACACCCCACTGCTTTCTGCCAAGAAGATCTCCCGCACCGCGCGCTTCAAGGTCCGCTTCGGCGAGCTTAAAGCCGTCGTCGGAGGTTTCGAGCGCGCGAAGTCTTTTCATCGACACGTCACCCTTGCTCTCCGGTAGAAGAAAGCACAGTGGTGGGTGAGAGGAGCGCATGACGCGTCCGCGGAGCTGGTGAAGCTGCGCGAGGCCGAATCGCTCCGCACCTTCTATCACTATCGCGGTAGCATTGGGCACGTTGACGCCGACTTCGACGACAGAGGTGGCGACGAGGATATGAATTTTGTTATCAGAAAAGTCTCGCATCACCGCATCTTTCTCTGCTGGTCTCATGCTCCCGTGCATGAGACCCACGTTGAAATCCGGAAATACGTCTTTCTGCAGACGCTTCGCCTCCGCCTTCGCTGACTTTGCCATAAGTGCGTTTATCTTTGCAGGGTCGGGCTCCTCGATGCGTGGGCATATCACATATGCTTGCCGTCCTTTTTCGAGCTCCTTGCGTACCGCTTCGTACGCTTCAGCGCGCTTGTCTGGCCGTACGATGCGCGTCGTGATTTTTGCACGACCGGGTGGAAGTTCGTCGAGTACCGAGATGTCGAGGTCGCCATACATGGTGAGTGCGAGCGTGCGGGGGATAGGTGTTGCAGTCATCGAAAGGAAGTGCGGCGCCGCATCGCCTTTGTGTGCTAGTGCGCGGCGCTGCTTGGTGCCAAACCGGTGCTGTTCGTCGACTATCGCGTACGCGAGGTGTTGAAATTGCACTGACTTCTGTATGAGTGCGTGCGTGCCCACGAGCATCGCTATCTCGCCGTTTGCGACCCACTTGAGGAGCTGAGAGCGTGAGATCTCGGTGGCTTTGCCTGGCGAGACTTTGGATGGGAATTTCTTGCACCCGCTTCCCGTGATGAGCGCGATGTTGATGGGGAGATGGCGGAAATACTCGATAAATGAAAGAAAATGTTGCTGCGCGAGGATTTCCGTCGGGGCCATGTATGCGACTTGCAGCGTACCCGAGGTACGGTTTGGCGGTCTACTCGTGACGACCGCATAGCTCGTCGCCGCGGCGACGAGTGTCTTGCCCGCGCCGACGTCACCTTCGAGGAGTCGAGCCATGGGGTGACGCTTTGTGAAGTCGGCGAGGATGTCATCAATCGCTCTCTTCTGTGCACCCGTGGCAGCGAATTCTACTGATGACAAGAATCTCGCTGCCTGCAATGCGCCGTCACGTATTTCAAAAGAGGAGAGCATATCGTTGCGGGCACGCTCTTGGGCTCGCGTTATCTGCAGCGCAAAGATTTCTTCAAATGCAAAGCGCTTACGCGCTGCTTCTGCGTGCGCCTGTTTCTCCGGTGTATGTACGTAGACGAGTGATGTTGCGAGATCGGGGAGGTTGTACCTTTGGCGAATGTCGTGAGGCAACGGGTCTTCGAGCTCGGTGTGAAGACCCGCTTCGAGAACTCTGGATACGGCATGAAAAAACCAACGAGACGTGACGCCGCGACTCTCAGGGTAGATGGGAAAGAGCGTGGGCGCTGCGACATCACCACGCTCCTCAAAGAGTCCGTCTTCGGGAAGGGTGGGCGGTAAGATTCCCGAGGGAATCGCTTCAACCTCCGGATTTGATATGTAGGGATTTGCCGCACTGCCCCCCACGGTACCGGTAAGTTTGACCGGCACTTCCTGCGGGACATATGAGCTAATGTACGGCTGATTGAACCACAAGACTTTCACGCGCCCGCTCGAGTCTTCAAAATACCCTTCTGTGGCATTGCGCCTGCTTTTCCAAAGTTTTTTTGCCTTTAGTTTGGTGAGCGCGCCGAAAAGAGTGACTTTGGTGCCCGGCACGATAGAAGACGCATGATTCGATGCCCCCGCACTCTCATAGCGGGTGGGGAAGTGATGCAGTAAGTCTCCGATAGTGATGATGCCGAGGCGCTTGAGCGCGGCCGATTGGACGCCGGAGAGCTTAAAATGTTGGGTCACGCTGTCTATTGCGCGCATGCGAGCAAGTATACCCGAGTGGTTATACACAGCGGGCGGACTCCCGACTTGCACAAGCTCATTTCGCACGTAGTATAGGCGTGTTCGGGGTGACCCGATTAGAAGTTTTATAGCAATACCATGAGTTTTCACGACGACGAAGAAAAGGAGAAGGAGGAAGGGGTAGTTTCTGAGGACGCACTCGAGGAAGTACTTGATGAAGATGAAGATGATGATGCTCCTGTAGTGGATGTGCCGGAAGAAGAGAAAGATTGGGCCTAATCAAAGCCCCGGGGAGACCCGGGGCTTTGTATTTGTGTGGTGAGTGGCAAGCTCTTGTCACCTTAGACTCCGTGATATATTGAACAACATCATATGGGAACAGTCTTTCGCTTTCTAGGGACCGTCGCAGCCGTCGTGCTCACGGTCAACATCGTGCCCGGTATTGAGGTGAGCGGTGGGTGGCTCACGATACTGCTCGTCGCGCTCGTGTGGTCCGTGATTACTATGGTGATTCGCCCCGTACTTTCTGTCCTCACGCTGCCCATCACGCTCATTACCTTTGGTCTTTTCGCCTTTGTACTCAACGCGCTGCTTTTCTGGGCGATGGAGTTTGTGGTCCCGGGCTTTTCAGTAGACGGATTCCTCGCTGCGCTCCTCGGCGCTATCGTGCTCTCGGTTCTCGGCTGGCTCATCAATAAGGTGCTCTAGCATGGCGCCGCAGTGTTATCTCAACGGCGCTTTTCTTCCCGTCTCGGAAGCGAAGATTGGAGTGTATGACCTGGGATTACTTCGCGGATTTGGCATCTACGAGGCGCTCACTACGTTTGGTCGCACCCCATTTCGCATGCGCGATCACATGGAGCGCTTCCGACGCTCCGCGACGAGCCTGCAAATCGAGATACCGGTGAGTGACGCGGAGATAGCAGAGATTCTAGCGCGCCTCATTGAGTCCAACATTCCAGACGGGAAAGAGGCAGTCATACGCATTGTGCTCACGGGTGGTGAGGCGATAGAAGGGCTTCGCCATGATCCAAAAAGTCCCACGTTCTATGTACTCGTCGAGGAGCTCGCGCCACTTCCGAGGGAGGTGTATGAGAGTGGTACGAGCGTCACCGTGTTTGATTTCCAGCGACAGTTTCCCGAATCGAAGACGACAAACTATATTCAGGCAGTCATGCTCCAAGACGAGCGCGTGCGCGCAGGCGCTATCGAAATACTCTACACAGCGCACAATCAGGTCCTTGAATGTGCCACGAGCAACTTCTTCATAGTGAAAGACGGCGCACTCATCACCGCCAAAGACAACATTCTCTACGGCATTACGCGTAAAGTGACGCTCGAATTAGCCCGTGCGCTCATGCCGGTGGAAGAGCGAGACGTGTCGGTAGAAGAGATGTACGCTGCCGACGAGGCATTCCTCACGTCGAGTTTCAAAGACATCGTACCGGTGGTGAAAGTGGGGGAGCGGGTTATCGGCGACGGACGCGTCGGTCTCCACACGAAGAAACTCATCGAGGCATTTCACGCATACGCACACGCAAAATGAAAACGACCCCGAGAGGAGTCGTTTTCATTGAGGAGTGTTTTACGCTCCGTGCGTCGTCCGCTTTGTAAAGTCGGAGAGCTTGGCACCGGTCACCACGAAGAGATAGATAATCTCGAGGATACCGAGCGTATTAATAAGGAGAAAGGCGATAAACCACCACATGTCTCCTCGTTTTGCCGCGCGCCAGAGTGCGAGACCTTTCCACAGAAGACTCCATGCCGCCACGATTAAAAAGGCTGACATGACGAGCGGCAAGCCAAAGCCCGCGCCCCAGTCACCCATAGGACCGTACCCATTCATGTAATTCATATACAGGAAGTATACATCCTGCGTATGGGCGATGTTCTCGCTCTTGAGCAAGTGGTCCCGTGTACGTATAATCAGACTCTATGAAAATTGAGGATTTTGCATATGTCGCGGTAACGCAAAAGTCGTTCGATGATGCGGTCGTCGCCACCCTCAAAGCTGTCGAGCAAAAAGGCTGGACGATTTTCGCGATCTACGACGTGAAAGAGCGCCTCGCAGCAAAAGGGTTCGCCCAGGCGCCCATCAAGATCATCGAGGTGTGCAGCGCGAAGCACGCGGCAAAATTCCTCGAGAAAAACAAGCTCATATCACTCTGCATGCCCTGCAAGATCAACGTGCTGGAAGATGATGGCAAAGTGAAAATAGTCGGCATGAAACCGTCGATCATGGCACAGTTCTTCCCCGAAGTTTCTCCTGAAGAAGGTGATGCCGTGGAGCGCGAGATTATCGAGATTGTGGATGCGGCGGCATGACGAGCGCGCAGGGTATAATGAGACTGATTACAAGCGCTCATTCATTATCACTATGATGGGATACGGAGGCTTCGGCATGATGGGCCTATTTGGGCCTCTGACGTGGCTCGTGGTTTTCATAGACCTCGTGCTCGTCGGCATCTGGCTCTGGCAGCAGATTTCAAAGAAGTAACCTGCCGGGATGGGGAGGGATTCGGTCACGGATAATTCGCTTCGCGAATTTTCTCGACCACGACTCGGCCTACGGCCCCCGTCTTTCGAATCCTGTCCTCGTAACGCAAAAGATGACCGCGAGGGTCATCTTTGCATTACGTGCGGAGGGGGGGGGGAATCTCTATCGACTCAATCCTGCGCCGTCGCGTAGGATTGGTCTAGACATCAGAGTGAGGTTCGGCCAAGAGCTCGTTCGTCGCCGTCGCTCCTCACTCCTCTCGGCCCTGCTCGCGCGACCCATTCTGTTGAATGGGTGCCCGCGCTCGCTTTCGAATCCCTCCCTCTTACTCGCAATGATGAATCAAAAAAGCGCCTTGTCGGCGCGTTTTTTGAATCATTGCGGAGAGGGAGGGATTCGAACCCTCGGAGCCCTTTAGAGGCTCAACACATTAGCAGTGTGCTCCATTCGACCACTCTGGCACCTCTCCGTGAGTGCCCAAAATACCACACAACGGTGCGGAAATAAACGCCTCGATTTCGGCGAGTGGTTTGCGAGGGCGTATACTATCGAGAATGCGTCACCTCCACATCCGTAAGCGCGTCTCGAAATCTCTCGAACCGTATCCAGCGCGCACGGTGGGGAAGCGCGTGCTCGACGGCGCTGTCTATGCGGTCGGCACACTCGGGCCCGTCATGACGCTCCCGCAAATCATATTGATATATTCGACACAAGAAGCGGCGGGCATTTCGCTCATCACGTGGCTCACCTGGGCGCTCTTTGATATTCCATGGATACTGTACGGACTCGTACATCGCGAGATGCCGATAGCGGTCACGTACTCACTCTGGCTTGTGGCAAACCTCACCGTCGCCCTCGGTGCGGTCTTGTACGGCTAGCGGTTCCGGAGAATCTTTCTATGCACGCGCGAGCGCGATGAGATTTACGCTTGCCCCTGCGCGTCGCAGAGGAGTAGCCGCATTCACGAGTGTAGCGCCGGTCGTCGTCACATCGTCGATGAGGTAGATGCGTACGCCTCTCAGGTCTACATTTTTGCGAAGCGAGAATGCGCCGGCGACGTTGCTGAGCCTCTCACTGCGATGCAGCCTCGTTTGCGGCTCTGTCGCGCGCGTTCGCATCAGTACATCGTTCGAAAGCTCTGCGTGTGTGCCATCGCGAAATTCTCGCGGAAGTCGTGCTAATACCGTCTCAATCTGATTGTATCCGCGCTCCCTCGCACGCGATGCGTGGAGTGGTAGCGGAATGAGAAGAATCTTTTTTGTTGAAAATGTTTTATCACCGGCAATTTCTTCCATGAGATATTCGCCAACCACCGATGCGAGGATGTGTGCCGCCTTGCCTCCGCCGTCGTATTTGAGCGACTGGACGAGATCTTGCACCGCGCGCTCCTTATAATCCATGAGAGTCGTGATGCGCGCTCCCAGGAGGTCGTGTGTCGTTGGGGAGAGGGGAATGTCATGCAGTGAAATAGTGCGTACGTGAGCGGTCCGTGCGCGCGGGGGTAGTATGCTGTCGACAAGCAGTGAAAACCCATCGAGAATTGTCTCGAGAGCGCTCTTCATCATCGTATTGTATGCCCATGCTAGACTCGGCATATGGATTTGGCCGCCAAGAAGTGCATACCATGCGAGGGAGGCGTGTTCCCGCTGACGAAAGACGAAGCGGAGGCGCTGCTCGCACAGTTGCACGGATGGGAATTGTCCGACGGCGCTAAGAAGATAGAGAAGTCATGGAAGTTTGCCGACTTTGCGCAGGCACTCGCGTTTGTAAACAAGATAGGAGCAATCGCGGAAGAAGAGAATCATCATCCGGAAATTGAATTTACATGGGGAAAAGTAGAAGTTGAGCTTTCGACGCACTCGATAGGGGGTTTATCGGAGAATGATTTCATTTTAGCCGCTAAGATTGACGCTCTGGCGTAAGGATGCGTGATATAATTTCTTGATGGCGTTCTCCCTGAGCGGTCTTTTTGGCGGTACGAAAAACGAGGGCAGCGTCGTCGGTGTCGACATCGGGAGCTCGACGGCAAAAGTCGTGCAGTTGCGATCTTCGCGAGGCATCGCGATACTGGAAACATACGGAGAGATTGCGCTCGGTCCATATGCAGATCAGCCAATAGGCAAAGTTGTGAAGCTTGCACCGGAGAAAATGGCGCAGGCCCTCGCCGATCTCATGAAAGAGGCAAATGTGACCTCGAAAAGTGCCGGCGTATCGATTCCATTCTCTTCAAGCCTTGTGTCGGTGCTCGATTTGCCCAAGGTCGATGCGGAGTCGCTCAAGCGAATCGTGCCTATCGAGGCGCGTAAATACATTCCCGTACCGGTTTCGGAAGTCACACTCGACTGGTTTGTGATTCCTCAAGATGAGGCGACCGATAGCGCATTTGATCAGCTTCAGACGCAGACCAAAATGCAGGCGCGCGGACAGGAAGTCTTGCTCGTGGCAATTCACAACGACACACTCCACACATACCAGTCGGTGATGGAGACGGTCGGGCTCAATGCGGGCTTCTATGAAATAGAAATATTTAGCGCGCTTCGCAGTGCGCTCGGTCACGGACTCGCGCCTATCATGATTGTCGACCTTGGAGCGAGCACGACGAAGATGTACATCATCGAGCGCGGCATCGTACGCATGACACACCTGCTTACGCTCGGTGGTCAGCAGATTACGGAGACGCTCGGCAGGACGATGAACTGGGAATTTGAAAAAGCAGAGCGCATCAAGCGCGAAAGGGGACTCGTGAGCTCGAGCGTCTATGCCGATGAAGAGAATGCGCGCATCAAGGAGGCACTGTTATCAACATTGTCCCGTGTGTTTGGTGAGGTGAATCGGGTACTATTGAGCTACGGGCAGCGATACAATAAAAATGTATCAAGCGTCGTGTTGACGGGCGGGGGCGCTGCGCTTCCCGGAATAGTTGAAGCCGCGAAAGAATCTCTGAGTGCGCAAGTCTCAATCGCGGACCCGTTCTCTCATACAGAAGCACCGGCATTTCTCGGCGATGTCTTGAGGGAAATCGGACCTGGATTCTCGGTAGCAGTCGGCCTCGGTCTTCGCAAGCTCAAACGCGCATAAATTATGGAATCAGGCATACAATCGTCATTCATCCCGCAAGACGCCGCGCGTCCCACGCAGGGTCCGCGTAAAGTGAAGTCGGGAGGTCTCGGCGAGCTCATGTTTTTGGTCGCGATAGTCCTCTTTGTCACATCGGCGGCGCTCGCAGGCGCAGTCTTTTTGTACGAGCAATACACGCTCTCAAGCTCGACGAGTAAGAGCGAGCAGCTTAAGCGCGCGAAGGAAGCATTTGAACCTGCCCTCATTCATGAGCTCACGCGCCTCGACGACAGAATGCGCGCCGCCGACCACGTGCTCGGCGCGCACGTCGCTCCGCTCGCTCTTTTTGATGCGCTCCAGCAGACAACACTCACGACAGTCTCGTTTAAGTCGCTCTCTTTGGAGGTCATCGATTCTCAAAATATCAATGTAAAAATGGCGGGCGTGGCACAGGGTGTGAATTCGATCGCGCTCCAGGCTGACCTCTTTAGTAAGAGCGGAGTTATCACCAACCCCATCTTTTCCGATATCAACAGGCAGGTCGACGGTGTCCACTTCAACATGAGTGCACTCGTCAATCCCGCGGCGGTGAACTACTCGCATCTCATCAACACAGCGGGCGCGGGCGCAAGTCTTCCTGCTCAGACGCAAGAGCCTTCATCGCCGTTCTCGTCGCCTCCTCCGGCAGGGGGACAGGCACCGCAAACGCAGCAACAACCTACGGGCGCATCCACCACGGCACCGACACAATAATATGTTCAAAACTATCTTCTCAATGCTCAGTCTTGTCGCCGCAGGTGCACTCTTCTTTATGTACACCCAGCCGACATACGACCAGGTAAAGGCGGCAAACGCTCAGATATCTCAATATAATGAGGCACTCAACAAAGCGGCGGAGCTCCAACAGCTCAAACAGTCGCTCCTGTCCAAATACAACACATTCAATCCGAATGATATCGAGCGGCTGCAGAAACTCCTACCCGACCATGTCGACAACGTCCGACTTATTCTCGATATCGATAGCGTGGCAGGGAGGCGCGCCATGGCTATCCAAAACGTCGTCGTGAGCTCTTCTTTGACCGCGAAATCATCGCAGACAGCGATTGGTACGGTGAGCTCGTCGAAGCAGAAGTATGATTCGCTGACGGTGCGCTTCACAACACAGGGTACATACGACAACTTCCGAGGTTTCCTGGATGACATCCAGAGAAGTCTCCGTATCGTCGACCTCACCTCGCTGTCGATTACACGCACAGGCGAAGGTGCTGCGGGGAGCACAGTCGCGCCGCTCTACAACTACGAAGTCACGATGCGTACCTACTGGCTCAAATAACACTATGTCGTGGATAATGCATAACAAACTCATATTTATCATCCTCATTGTCGTGATTGTCGGCGGTGCCTGGTACGGACTCTCTATCTCGGGTGCTCCCGAACCATTGCTTGTGACTACGACACCCGAAGGCACGTCGGTATCGGCGCAAAGTACTGACCAGGAAATAATCGGGACGCTTCTCGCACTCCGAGCCGTGACGCTTTCAGGCTCCATCTTCTCCGATCCGAGCTTCGTCACACTTCAGGATTTTGGTACGACAATCGTGCCTGAGCCGGTCGGTCGCGAGAACCCATTTGCTCCGCTTCGCACGGCCGCCCCGGCGAGCGCCGGCGCGGGAGCCGCGAAGCTCTTCACCCCAAGCGGGCGTTAAGATATGCCAAGTTCCTCTGTAGCGCCGGCAGAAACCGAGGCCCCGGTGCGGGAGCTCGGTGATATTAAAGTCCCGTATGAGGTCCTCAAGCTCATACCGGAAGAATCGGCGGAGCACTATAAGCTCGCGCCTATTACTGTGGCAGACGGCATCCTCGAGGTGGGGATGGTCGAGCCTGACAATATTCAAGGTGTTGATGCGCTCAACTTCATCTCTCGCACTAGTGGGATGCCGTTTAAGATATTTCCGATAACGCAAGTCGATTTTGAGAAAGTGCTTGCCATGTATCGCGGGCTTCGCGGCGATGTTGCGAAGGCCGTATCCGATTTACAGACAGAACAGCACGCGAATCCGGCTCCCAAAAACGAGAACGAATCGTCCTCGCTCGACCTCGAAGACCCTACAATCGCGAAGAATACCAATGGGGAAGCGATACAAGAAGATGCGCCCGCCATCAAAATAGTCTCGACGATACTTCGCTATGCCATAGACGGGCATGCATCCGACGTTCACATCGAACCACTCGCGTCGGGCGTGAGGGTGCGCTACCGCGTCGACGGAGATCTCCATACGAGCGTCGTGCTTCCCATGCAGACACATCGCGCGATTGTTGCACGCATAAAAGTGCTCGCGTCCATTCGCCTCGACGAAAGGCGCAAGCCCCAAGACGGGCGCTTTTCAGCGAGCATCGACAATCGTCAGATAGACTTCCGCGTGTCGACATTTCCATCGTACAACGGGGAGAAAATTGTGATTCGTATTCTCGACCGAGACCAAGGCTTTATTCCACTGGATCAAATAGGTCTCACCGAGCGCAACCTGAAGATGATGCGCTCTGCGATTACGAAGCCGCACGGACTCATACTTATCTCCGGCCCTACAGGAAGCGGTAAATCGACCACGCTCTATTCAATGCTCGCCGAGCTCGACCGTGAGCACAAAAACGTGCTCTCACTCGAAGACCCTATTGAATACTTCGTCGACGGCATCATCCAGTCACAGGTGCATCCGGAAATCGGATACACCTTTGCGACGGGTCTCAGGACCACGCTCCGCCAGGATCCCGATGTCATCATGGTGGGGGAAATACGCGACGGCGAGACGGCAAAGCTCGCGATACAAGCGGCTCTCACAGGACATCTCGTGCTCTCTACGATTCACACCAACGACGCGGTGGGCACGATACCGCGTCTTATCGATATGGGCGTCGAGCCGTACCTTCTTCCGCCAGTTCTCATTCTTTCTATCGCGCAGCGACTCGTGCGCACGTTCTGCGAAGGGGGAGAGCTAGAGATCGAGCTCTCGCCGAGTCAGCGCAAAAGTATCGAGGCGGAGCAGGTGTCGCTCCCTGATAAATATCGCTTCCCGATACCGAGTGTTGCATACGAAGCTCAGAGGACGCCCACGTGTCCGACCGGTATGCGAGGCCGCATGGCAGTCTTCGAAGTCATGGAGATGACGTCGCAGATTGAACGCATCGTGCTCGAGAACCCTATCGAATCGAAGCTATGGGAAGCGGCGCGCGCGCAAGGCATGCTCACGATGCGCGAGGATGCTATGATGAAAGCCTTCGACAAAAAGATTCCATTTTCCGAGATAAACAATCTCAGTAGAGCGATGTTGGTGGATGAAGTTCAGGAGACTCCCACGCCTCCCATAGAAGTAGCGAAAGAAGTATGAATGACGCACCTGCCGTGAATATTCTCATCGTAGACGACGACAAATTCCTTTTGGATATGTACGTGATGAAATTCACCCAACAGGGATACAACGTCCATGCGGCGCTCTCCGCAAACGATGCGGTAGAGATTCTCAAGCAAGGCTTCCCGGCCGATGTCATTGTCTTTGATCTCATCATGCCTGATTGTGACGGGTTTCAATTCCTGGAAAGGATCCGCGATGGGAAGCTGGGCGAGAAAGCGCTCAAAGTGGCTCTCACCAATCAGAGTACGGATGCCGAAAAGGAGAAGGCGCATCAGCTCGGCGCGGATCACTTCATCGTAAAGGCAACGATGATACCGTCTGAAGTTGTCAACATGGTAGATACTGTGCTCAAAGCGGGCAAGGCATCATAATGTATATCGTATGGACTACTCAGCTCTTTTGAAAAAATACATCAATATCGTCATCAACGAGGGCGCCTCCGACCTGCATCTTTCGACAGGTGCACATCCTACGGTGCGCGTCGCTGGAGTACTCGCCCCCATGCTCAAAGAAGATGTACTTAAGCCTGAAGACACGAAAGGTTTTGTGCACGCTATGCTCACTGCGGAGCAGGAAAAGATGTTTCTCGCGACCCAGGAGATTGACTTCGCGTTTGAGAGCGACGATGGGACGCGCTTTCGCGGGAATGCATTTGTGCAGAGAGGCTCCATATCTGTCGCGCTTCGACTCATTCCCAAAAAGATTCGCACCATCGCTGAGCTTGGCCTGCCCGACATTCTGTCGTCTTTCGCGCGGCGCTCACAGGGATTCTTTCTTGTCGTAGGACCCGTGGGGCAGGGCAAGACAACCACGCTGGCCGCACTCATCGATATGATCAACGGAGAGCGCATGGAGCATATCGTCACCATTGAAGACCCAATCGAGTACGTGTACGAGCCTAAGCAGTCACTCATCGATCAGCGCGAAGTGCGTGTCGACACGAAAGATTTTGCGACAGCACTCACTTCGGCGTTTCGCCAAGATATCGATGTGCTCCTGGTCGGGGAAATGCGCGATCCGGAGACGACCGCAGCGGCGGTCTCGGCTGCGGAGACGGGTCACCTCGTCTTTTCCACGCTCCACACCAACAACGCCGCGCAGACGGTCGACAGAATCATCGATATTTTCCCTGCAGCGCAGCAAGATCAGATACGCTTGCAGCTTGCCGCATCACTCGCCGGAATCTTTTCACAGCGCCTCGTGCCTCGTATATCGGGCGGGCTCATCCCGGCATGCGAACTTCTCATCAACAACAAAGCGGTCGCCAACCTCATCCGTGAGAAGCGCACGCATGAGATAAACACCGTGATTGAGACATCTTCACAAGATGGGATGATTGATATGAATCGCAACCTCTCTGAGCTCGTTGCGCGAGGGGAGATAACGACCGAGACTGCGTATCAGTATTCTTTCAATCCCAATGCGCTTGAGAAGCTGATGTAGTATGGCGGTATTCAATTACACTGCGCTCGATAGCGAAGGAAATGAGCGGCAAGGTACCATCGATGCCGTAACAGAGGACGTCGCAATCACAGCACTGCAGAGGCGTGGCCTCGTCGTCTCATCGGTCGGCCCGGCAGCGACCAAAGCGGTGCTCGACACGCGCATCTCACTCTTCGAGCGCATCTCCAATGCCGATGTCGTGATGCTCTCAAGGCAGATGACGACGCTCTTCGAAGCGCAGGTTTCCGCACTCCGCGCATTCCGTCTTCTCGCCGCCGAAGCCCGTACGGCATCGATGGGGGATAAACTCACCGAAATCGCCAACGACATACAGAGCGGAAGCACGATATCGTCGGCTCTCTCGAAGCACCCGAAGGTGTTCTCGTCATTTTATGTGAACATGGTCCGTGCCGGCGAAGAATCCGGTAAGCTCGATGAGACGTTTGCCTTCCTTGCCGATTATCTCGACAGAAACTACGAATTGACGCAGAAGGCGCGTAACGCACTCATCTATCCTGCCTTCATCATGACGACATTCGTAGTGGTCATGATACTGATGCTTACGCTTGTCATCCCAAACCTCTCGTCCATGCTCGCCGAGTCCGGTCAGGCCATCCCAATCTATACAAAGGTAGTGATAGCACTGAGCAACTTCTTTAGGCACTACATCTTGCTCATCCTCGTGCTGCTCGTCATGGGTTCTATTTTCCTCGTGCGATATGGTCGCACCACCGCAGGAAGAGAACTCTTTTCGAGGGCGCGACTTGAGATTCCGGCTGTGGGAGGCATCTATCAGAAAATCTACCTGTCGCGTTTGGCTGACAACCTATCTACGATGCTCAAGAGCGGCATACAGATTCTGCGTGGCATAGAGATTACCGCGAGTGTGGTGGAAGATGCGACATACGAGCGCATTCTCAATGCAGCCGCGACAGATGTGAAGGCAGGGCTTCCCGTCTCTGAGGCGCTGCGTAAACACCCCGAAATTCCCGGCATTGTCGTAGCTATGATGAAGATAGGTGAAGAGACCGGTAACATGGGGGCCATTCTGGAGACCATTGCGCGTTTCTACCGGAGAGAGGTCAACAACGCGGTCGACACACTCGTCGGCCTCATTGAGCCGTTTATGATTGTCGCGCTCGCTGTCGGTGTAGCAATCCTCCTCGCATCAGTGCTGATTCCTATCTACAACATCGCATCAGGATTCTAGATGCCTGCCCCGTACCAAACTCAGCAAAGTTAATCGTACATACTTACTGTTGCAGCTTGTTTTGATTGGAATCTTATTTGACAAGGCGCTGTGAGAGTATTGGTGTGGGGTTATCCACAGAGCCGCAGGGCAGAGGGGAAGGGCGGTATACAATTGTCGTACTTACTAGAAAAGAAAAAACAGTGAAATTATGATGAAAAGTAATAGACGCGGCTTCACGCTCATCGAGCTCCTCGTTGTGATCGCCATCATCGGCATCCTCTCGTCGGTGGTTCTCGCGTCGCTCAACAGCGCTCGTCAGAAGGGTCGTGATGCCCGCCGCATCGCAGACATCAAGCAATTGCAGCTTGCGCTTGAGCTCTACTACGACGCCAACGGAAGCTATCCGAGCGCCATCTCGACCTCGACGGTAGTCACTTCAGGGTACATTGCAGCTATTCCTCAGGATCCGGCCACTGCAGCTGCGTATAGCTATGCCGGACTCGGAAGCGGTGCGACATGCACGGGCTACCACCTTGGCGCGACACTCGAACAGACCGGCCACACGGCGCTCAACGGTGACAACGATGCCGCCGCGGGTACTGCGTGCACGGGCTCAGCCGCTGACTTCGCTGGCACCGATCCAATCTTCGACGTCAAACCGTAATTCCACTCGAGAATACTGAGAGCAACCCCGCCCATGCGGGGTTTTCTCATGGTGAGTCGGGGTATACCCCATGAGATAGAAAAATCTAAGGATAACTCTTCGTATCAGCAGCGCCATCTCGCGGGGTATACTAGAGTGCAATGCTCTCCCTCGCTGCGGGTCTCTTCGGTCTGATTGTTGGAAGCTTCCTCAACGTGCTCGTGATGCGGCATGGTGCTCGCTCGCTCAGCGGTCGTTCGATATGCTTCTCCTGCTCGGCGCAGATACGGTGGTACGACAACGTCCCGCTCATTTCATGGTTCGTACTCAGGGGACGATGTCGCAGGTGCCACAGCGCGATATCGATACAGTATCCGCTCGTCGAGGCGCTCACCGGTGTGCTGTTTGCACTCATATTTCCGATTCTGGTGCGCAGTATCGATTTCTTTTCCGCGCTGGACGTCTTCGTCTTCGTGGCACACCTGCTGCTCGTCTCACTGCTCGTCGCGATTGCGGTGTACGATGCACGCCATACCATCATCCCTGATGTGTGGGCGTATGCGTTCTCTGTGCTCGCGCTCGTGATAGCGCTCCTCACGCATCCGGTGCCGCTTACCATAATCCTTCTGTCTGGTCCGGCGGCTGCATTGCCTCTCTTCACACTCTGGCTTGTGTCCCGTGGCACGTGGATGGGGCTCGGTGACGCGAAGCTCGCGCTCGGCTTTGGGTGGTTTCTCGGACCGCTCTTCGGCATCATCGCCATTTTTCTCGCGTTTGTCATTGGCGCCATCGTGAGCGTCTGCATTCTTCTTCCGCTACCATACGTTGTAGCGTGGTTGCGCAAGAGGGGGATAGCTCGATTGAGTGGAGGCGCTGCACACTTTACAATGAAGAGCGAAGTCGCGTTTGGACCGTTTCTAGTCGCCGCATTCTTCGTTACATGGATTTCTCTTCTCTATCAAATCCCGCTCCCGCTATGAGTCGTCCCTTTGTGCGAGGGACGAAAGCATTTACTCTCATCGAGATGCTCGTGGTAATCGGCATCATGGTGCTCATATCAGGGCTTATTCTTGTAAACAATAATCGATTCGGCGGTGTCGTGCTGCTGCAGAATCTCGCGTACGATATTGCGCTCTCAGTGCGCCAAGCGCAGGTGTATGGTATTGCCGTCCAACGATTTAACAGTTCCTTCAGCGCCGGCTATGGTATGCATTTTCAGGTTGATGCTGGTTCAGAAGGACAGTCGGCATACGTGCTCTTTGCCGACGCGCTCTCACCAGAAAACGGATACTACGACTGTCCTGAGCCCGGCACTGCCAACTGCGAGCTTGTGCAGTCGACCTCTATCGCGACCGGCTATCACATAACCGAGCTCTGCGTCACGCCGCCGGGAGGTATCGAGCGCTGTGATGTTACATCACTTGACGTGACGTTTAAGCGTCCTGAACCGGACGCGTACATACGATCTTCAGATGTGGTGGGTATCAACGAATCCGGTGAAATCCACGTCACGTCGCCACGTGGTGATACCAAAGTGATTTCAATTCAGGCAAACGGTCAGATATCTGTGCAATAACTATGCGAAAAGCAACACACGCACGCGGGTTTACGTTGGTGGAAATGATCGTGGCGGTCGGTCTCTTTGCCGTGGTGATGGTCGTCTCGATTGCGGCGCTGCTCTCGCTCGTAGAGGCGAATAGACGTGCGCAGGCGCTGCAGTCTGTGATGAACAATCTCAACGTGGCGGTCGACGGTATGGTGCGTTCGCTCCGAGAGGGCTCCGGATACCACTGCGGCTCGATTCCGGTCGGTGATGCGACGGCCGACTGTACCGAGGGACAGGATATGATCGCCTTCAAGCCATTTAGTACGGAAGTTACAGACCCGCCACACTGGCTCTACTGGTTCGAAGCGGATGCAAATGGTGTCGGCAGACTCTACAAGTCTGAAGATGGGACCAAAGCCGGCGGACTGCCTATCACCTCACCGGAGGTTGTCATCGACTCGGTCGTATTCTACGTAATCGGTTCCACGCGCGGAGGAGGTGACACCATACAGCCGAAGGTCACTATCGTGATAAAGGGCACCGCAGGACATAAGGTAACTTCACAGACCACATTCCACGTGCAGGCCACGGCCGTGCAGCGCGTACTCGACCTATGATGAATTCGCGAAGACATACCGGCTTTACGCTCATCGAGACTCTTGTCGCGGTCTCTTTGCTCACCATAGCGATTGTGGCTCCGATGACACTCACGCAGCAGAGCCTCTCTTCTGCATACTATGCACGTGACCAAATCACAGCCTACAATCTCGCGCAGGAGGGAATCGAATCCGTGCGCGCCATACGAGACAGCCAGATTCTCACCATATCGCAAACAGCAGACGCTTCGGGCGTCGACCTGTTCGGAGAAATTCCCGTGAATCAGGACTTCACCATAGACGGACTCGATACCAATCCTGCTACGGCGATGGAAACCTGTGCCGGCGTATGTCCAAACATGCAGCTCAGTCCCGACGGTACGCTCTATGGATATGGCGGGGGATGGACTGAGACCAAATTCAGGCGCACGCTCAAAGCGACGTATGTGGGCGAATCGCAAGACGAAATACGCCTCGCCGTCACGGTCTCGTGGGTCGCTATCTCCGGCCAGACCAGGACATTTACCATCTACGAAAATGTATACCGCTGGATTAATGATGGCAGCGCCGCTCTATGATGAAGAAATTCCGCACGAACAGAGGATTCACCTTGCTTCTCGCAGCGCTCGTAGCGTCGATCGTGCTTGCGCTCGGGAGTTCGATTTTCACTATTGCTCGCAAACAGGTCACACTTTCATCTCTTGGTCGCGACTCGCAGTTCGCCTTTTATGCGGCGGACACGGGAGCGGAGTGCGCACTGTATTGGGATATCCGCCATGCTGCATTTGGCGATACTGTCCCCGCTACTGCGCCATCGTGCGCGGGACAGGTACTTGGGGAGGTGGTCACTCAGGGTGCACGCAGCGCAACGCCGTATACCATCGAATTTGACATGGACTTGTTCGTCGATGCTGACGGGGTCGCCGGGACATTTGATGATGACGGGTACTGTGCACGAGTGACTATCACCAAAAATACGAGTAATCCATTTACGGTCATTCGTTCGGATGGATACTCAACAGCGTGTTCGACGACAGATACGAGCGCGAGAGCCCTACAGCGCTCTGTGCAGCTCCAATACTAGAGGGGGCCGAGTTTGCTATCATGGCGCCATGACAGTGCCAAAGGATGTGCAGACACGATACGAAAAGCTTAAAGACGCCATACATCGGTACAGGACGCTCTACCATGTTTACGACAAAGAAGAGATATCTCAAGCTGCGCTCGATTCTCTCAAGCACGAACTGAGTGAGATTGAAGCACGCTACCCTTCGCTCATTACCCCGGATAGCCCATCGCAGCGCGTAGCAGGTAAGCCCCTGCCGGGCTTCAAGAAGGTGCGGCACAAGGTAGCGCAGTGGTCGTTCAACGATGCATTTTCGCCTGAGGACATGCGCGGCTTCGACGCGCGGGTCAAACGATTCTTAAAGGCGGCCGGTATCAACAAGGCGCCGCAATACACGGCGGAGCTGAAGATAGATGGCCTCAAGGTCGTACTTGAATACGAAGCAGGTGTACTGCAGACGGCAGCGACACGAGGAGACGGGGTAGTCGGGGAAGATGTTACGCACAATATCCGCACTATAGAATCTGTACCACTGAAGCTTGAGCGTCCTGTCGACATTATTGTAGAAGGCGAGGTCTGGATGAGTGCGCCCTGCCTGCGTGAAGTCAATAAAGAGCGTGAGAAAGCGGGCGAGCAGGTCTTTGCGAATCCGCGCAACGCGGCAGCGGGATCAATCCGCCAGCTCGACCCAAATATCGCGGCCAAGCGAAAGCTCGACATGTTTATCTACGATGTAGCGCTCTCGTCTGAGCCAATACCAGCGACCCAAACGGAAGAGCTCGAATACCTGCGCGCTTTAGGATTTAAGATAAATTCCAATTTTATACAGGCAAACGATATTGAAGAAGTTATTGCGTATTGGGATACCTGGAAACATAAAGGTCGCAAGCAGGAATATTGGGTCGATGGCATCGTGGTAAAGGTCAGTGACAGACTCTCGCAAGAAGCGCTCGGCTACACCGGAAAAGCGCCGCGCTTCGCGATTGCATTCAAATTTCCCGCAGAGCAGGTCACGACAATTCTCGAAGACATCGTGTTGCAGGTGGGCCGCACCGGCGTTCTCACTCCTGTCGCGCACCTTCGCCCGGTATCGGTCGCAGGCTCCGTCGTGTCACGTGCGACTCTGCACAACGAAGATGAGATACAGCGGCTCGATGTGCGCAGGGGCGACACGGTCGTACTTCAGAAAGCGGGAGATGTGATACCGGATATCGTGAGCGTGGTGAAAGAGCTTCGCCCGAAGGGCGCAAAGGCATATGCATGGCCGACGCACGTGCCGGAGTGTGGTGGAGATGGACGCATTGAACGCGTGCCGGGTACCTCGGCGTGGCGCTGCGTGAATAAGAATTCTTTTGCCATCATACGGCGCCGCTTCTACAACTTTGTCGGCAAACATGCGCTCGACATTGAAGGCTTCGGCCCGAGGACCATAGACCAGCTTCTCGAAAAGGGGCTCGTCCAGCACTATGACGAACTCTTTACCCTCACCGAGGGTGACCTTCTCACACTCGAAGGCTTCGCCGAAGTGTCGGCGAAGAAAACAATCGATGCTATTCAGAAGTCACGCCGAGTCGAGCTCGCGAGGCTCCTCGTTGGGCTCTCCATCCCGCAAGTCGGAGAAGAGACAGCGATACTGCTCGCTGAGCACTTCCGCTCCATAGAAAAACTCTCCATAGCTACAGAGGACGAACTCACAGAATTGAGCGGTGTCGGACCGAAAATGGCTGCTGAGATAGTGGAGTGGTTTGCACTGAAGCGGCATCAAGAGCTCATCGAGAATCTTCAAAAGGTGCTTACTATCGTGCCTCCGGCTAAGAAAGAGAAGGCCGCGCTTCCTCTTGCGGGGAAAACATTTGTCCTGACCGGTAGCATGGAGAGCATGTCGCGCGATGAAGCGAAAGCAAAAATACGCGCACTTGGCGGAGATGTATCGGGCTCGGTGTCAAAAAACACGTCGTACGTGGTGGCGGGGGAGGAGGCCGGCTCGAAGCTGAACGCCGCTCGAGACCTTGGTGTGCCGGTACTGACAGAAGCGGAGTTTCTGCGTATGATACGCGCATGACGAACATCGATATCCGCGCTCTTGCAAAGCTTGCTCGCTTAGAAGTATCGGATACTGAAGTCGAAAAGCTTGAGAAGGAGATCCCCGGCATCTTGGGCTTTGTCGAGACCATACAGAAGGCCTCGGTTTCCAAAGATGTGCACGCGCCGGTGTTGCACAATGTGATGCGTGCCGATACTGACGCCCACGAGAGCGGTATTTACACGAAGGAGCTTCTTGAGGCTGCGCCGGCAAAAAGCGGCGACCGCATTGCGGTGAAGCAAGTCATTTCGCGAAAAAAGTAGTATGGACCTTTCAAAGCTCACCATAGCCGAGGCTCGTCGCGCGCTTGATGCGAAGGAATATTCAGCGCTCGATTTGACCAATGCGTACCTCGATGCGATACGTGAGAAAGATGCGGATATTCATGCCTATCTTGAGGTCTGGGAAGAGAGCGCGCGCTCTGAAGCAATCGCCGCCGATGAAGCAATAGCACGAGGCACACAAAAGTCTCTGACAGGTATACCCATGGCAATGAAGGATAATATTCTCATGCGTGGGAGGAAAGCCTCTTCTGCTTCGAAAATCCTCGAGAATTATGTCGCGTCATATGATGCGGGCGTTAGTGAGAAGCTCAAAGCTGAGGGAGCGGTTTTTCTAGGCCGCACCAACATGGACGAATTTGCGATGGGTAGCTCCACTGAAAACTCGGCATTTGGTCCGACTCGCAATCCGCGAGATATGAGTCGCGTGCCGGGAGGTTCTTCTGGCGGCTCGGCCGCAGCGGTCGCTGGGGATGAAGCGTTGTGCTCGCTCGGCTCTGACACGGGAGGCTCTATCAGGCAGCCCGCATCACTTACGGGACTCGTCGGCTTGAAGCCGACGTATGGTGAGATCTCACGCTTCGGGCTTATGGCAATGGGCAGTAGTCTCGACCAGATTGGGCCTCTCACGAAAACTGTAGAAGACTCGCGGATACTTTTCGAGGCAATTCGCGGTCACGACAAGCGCGATAGTAC
>Ga0172379_10003668_pt1 | contig 24030 bp, 20 predicted proteins | sample GrowelOW334metaG_FD_119756 | JGI IMG/M metagenome (GOLD analysis project Ga0172379, IMG submission 119756) | Groundwater microbial communities from an aquifer near a municipal landfill in Southern Ontario, Canada - Groundwater well OW334 metaG | ecosystem: Environmental > Aquatic > Deep...
TTATCTGCATGATTTTGTTAGGCCCGTTTGGATGTATAGCTCGTTGCATAGTGCTTTCATACTCCGCTGTTCAATGGCACTTACCAAATATTTCGCTTTTTACATACAGCCTGATTGCATCCATTTTTGTGTTTTTAGTTACACAAAATAAAAATAGAATTGTCGGGCTACTTGGAAAATATCTTGGTCCTATAAAATTAACGCTGCTTCTTTCGGTAATAGCTGTTGGATTGGCAGCTCCATTTATGATTGAACCAACAACATTTACCTCAAGTCAAAGCTTTATGCGTGGATTCAATGATGGATACTTCACGATGGATCTCATCTGTGCACTCTTCTTTTCAATGTTAATTTACACAGCCCTAAAAAAGATGTTAGCCGAAGAAGGCAAAACGTCACCAAGATACCTGATTGTTTATGGTATAAAATCAAGTCTTATTGGTGGTGGACTACTAGGAGTTGTTTACCTTGGTTTTTGTACAATTGCGGCCATGTATGGACCACATATCCATGGAATTGGAAGAGATCAAATTTTAAGCGCTTTGACAACAAAAATTCTTGGACATGGCGCCGGAATTCTTGCCAATGCAACCGTTGCAATAACATGCTTAACAACAGCAATTGCTTTGACAACAGTTTTTGCTGATTATTTGGCTCACGAACTTACAAAATCTAAAATTCGTTATCCTTATGCTCTTTTAATAACAACAGTTATCACATTTGCAATGTCAAATCTTGGATTTGAAGGAATTATGAATTTTGTTGAACCAATAATTGTTGTTTTATACCCAGCACTGATAGTCTTATGTTTGGCTAATATTGCAAGCAAAGCGTTTGGATTCAGGTATATAAAATCTGTTGTATTTACAGCGCTTATTGCAAGCCTAGTTTTTAACTATGGACAAGCGATTGCAAGCTTGATAATTAGATAAAATTTTTGAAATTAATTTTAATTTATTTTTGGGGCGTCTTACAAGGCGCCCTTTTTTGATTCCCATAACTTAAAAATTTACACAAACTTTGCACAAACATTGACGAATTTTGCAATATCAGGCATCTTTTGAATGTTTTAAGAGGCAATTTTCCAAGTTTTATTTTAAATATGGGCTGATTCTATGAAACTCTCTCTTGCATGGATATTTGATCACATTGATGCAGACTGGAAAAAACAAGACATCAATCAAATTTTTTCAAAATTTAATACCACAACGGCAGAAATTGAAGGTTTCCATAAGCTAAAATATGACTTGCAAAACTTCTTTATTGGAAAAGTTGTTGAACACTCTGACGGAAAAACAAAATTTTTGGTCCCCGAGCTAAAAAAAGAGATCGAACTTGCTCGACGCCAAGACGAAACCGATGGGATGTTCGCACATATCGCAAATCCAATATTCATGATCAAAAAAGTTGATAGCTCTTTTTATTGGGCAAATTTGGTTGATTTTGGGATGGAAAAAGATGGGTTACTTCCTGCATTTGATGTAAAAGAGCAAGACTTGTCCGGAAATTGGCGTAACAAATTTGAATCTGAAGATATCATTCTTGAAATTGATAATAAATCAATAACACATAGACCTGATATGTGGGGACATGCTGGTTTTGCACGAGAAATAGCAATGATGATGGATCTGCCATTTAAAGAGCAATCTGAATTCCTAAAAGATATCCCTGTGCAATGCTTTGATGGTAAAAGTAGAGCAACACAGACTAACCCAATTACAATCGAAAATAATTCACCGGAAAGCTGCAAAAGATTTACAGGTCTTTATTTTAAATCAATTGAAAATAGACCATCCAATATTTTTATTGCAAGCCGATTACTCAAAATAGGCCAGCGACCAATTAACGGAATAATCGATCTGACAAACTATATTGCACAAGAATTGGCACAGCCTGTGCATGCTTATGACACAGAAAAAATCACAGACAAAAAGGTCATTATTAGACCGGCTAAAAATGGCGAAAAAATTGAGCTTTTAGACGGAAACAGTATCGAACTTACCAATCAAGATATGGTCATTGCAGATAATAAAAATGCAATGTGCCTGGCTGGAGTTAGGGGTGGGATGAGTAGCTCAATAAGCCACTCAACAACCTCTATTTTTTTTGAATCGGCAACGTTTGATGCCGGAGCTGTAAGGCGCAGTGCATTAAGACATAAAACACGAACAGATTCTTCTGCAAGATTTGAAAAGACACTTGATCCAAACCAGACAATCCAAGCAACACAAAGATTTTTGAAATTATTGGATGAGTGTGAAATAAAAGCTGAGTACGCAACAGAAACAATTTCTGTTGGGCATCCAGTCACAGAAAATGTAATTGAATTAAGTCATGATTTTTTAGAAAAACGCTCAGGAATTAACTTAAAAGAAAGTGACGTTACAACACCTCTTGTAAAGCTAGGTTTTACCGTTTCAGTAAAAAAAACACCCGCTTCAATACTCTATGACATTAAAATTCCTACTTATCGCGGAAGCAAAGATATCAAAATAAAAGAAGATATTCTTGAAGAGGTAGTACGCTGTTATGGTCTTAATAAAATCCCTCTTGAGCTTCCTGTTTTCATCAGAAAACCTTATGACATTAGACCTCAAACAAGATTGCGCACCATCAAGGATTATCTCTCAAGTGGTGCTAAAATGTCTGAACAACAAAATTATGTCTTCTTCGATGAAGATTTTTTGACAGAAATAAATTTGAATGAGTCGTACACTGTCAAAGTTGTTAATCCGGTTTCACAAAATAACTTTCGTTTAGTTTCATCACTGATTCCGGGTCTTCTTAAAAACATAAAAACTAACAATGTTCATCATGACAAGCTCGCTTTTTTTGAATTTGCACGTGTCTGGAAACTGGAAAAGGATAAAGCCCTTGAATACAAATCACTTGCCGGGGTATTTTTTGAAAAATTCGGAGCAATAGATTTTTACAAATACAAACAACATATAATTGATCTATTTTTGACGCTCGGAGTTAATGTTAAAAAGCTTGAATGGCAAAAAATTGATAAACCTGAAAAAGATTGGTATCGAGAATATCAGACCGCAAATATACTCTATGATGGCAAAAAAATTGGGGTTGCGGGCAACGCCGATCCGGTTTTTTTAAGCAAACTTAAAATTCATGAACAAAATTCGGCATTTATTTTTGAAATTGACGGAGACTGGCTTTTAAATCCTGAAATAAAAGTAAAACGTTACTCTGCATTTTCAAGATTTCAGGAAACTTATTTTGACTTAAGCATTCTTGTCCCGCTAACTTTAACAACTAAATTTGTTGAAGATAAGCTAGAAAAAGTAAACGCTCTTGTTAAAAAAGTTGAATTAATCGACTTTTTTGAAAAAGCCGAATGGATAGATGCCAGATCTCAAACATTTAGAATTTGGCTTGAACATTTTGATAAAACATTAGAAAAAGAAGATATTGATAACACAATGCAACAGGCAATTAAAACAGTTGAATCATTTGGAGCAAAACTTAGATCCTAGGGTATTAAGATATTTAAATAGTCCTTTAAATTCGAGATAAACATTATGAATAGAAGTTCGTCTTTTGTTTTATATTTATTCTTAATTTCAACAATTATAACAGCTGATCAAGCAACAAAACGTTGGGCTCTGACTAACTTGAACGCAGATTTACCAGTCAATGGATGGTGTAATTTATCATTATCTGCAAATCGTGGAGTCAGCTGGGGTTTGTTTAATTTTCAGTCAAATTTTGGATTTTATATTTTGACATCTATAATTTCAATAGTAATTCTTGCATTTGCGCTTTATGCCGTAATTCAACACTTGAATAAAATTTCAATTCATTTTGAAAGCTTCATAATTGGAGGCGCAATTTCAAATGTTATTGACAGACTCACCCATGGTTTTGTTATAGACTTTCTAGACATACACATGGGGATTTGGCACTGGCCGACATTTAATATTGCAGATGTTTTTGTAGTAATCGGAGTTTTGGGAGTATTACTTAAAGAATTACGGAAGAATCATGATTGAAAAAATAAAAAATTATTTTATCAAAATCGCAACACTTGATTCACTTGGTAACTGGTTTTTTGGTGGTATAATTTCGGCACTGTTAGCCATTCCATTTTTATATATTTTACAATTTTTATATAGCAAATTTCCATATATCTTTCATTCAATCTGGCTTGGGGTAGTTCTTCTATGCCTAATATCCATTTATCTGGCACTTAAAGAGTTCAAAAGCAGCATTGTCTTACATAAATTCATTGGGGTAATGATCGCATTTTACTGCGTTCCTTTAACATTGAAAATTATTTGTTCCGGCATAGTTTTATTTTATCTTTGGGACTTTTTAATACCCATGATAATTTTTAAAAGTTATGATTCTGACGAGCTTGGAAGAATAAAGCAGATGTTTTATCTTATAATTCCAAGCATAGCTGCAGGTTTTATTGTAAATATTTTCTTACAATTTGTTCTCTGGATTGCTCATTAATACCAATTTTATGAAATTGCATAACTTTGTTCTGGACCAGATCAAAAAGCATCTGGCATTATATAATTTTTCTGAAATAAAGACTCGCGAACCAAATACTCCGGAACCTGAATTTGCAACGGCTGAGGCTGCGACTCATGAAGCTCCAAAACTACTTAAAGTTTATGTTTACTCTCAAGAACTTGACCAGATAAACATTAAAATTTTAAACACAAATAACACAGAACAAGACGCATATTTTATTAAAATGCTCGATGTTTTTTTTATGGAAAAACTTAAACTGGAAAACTACGCGTTAAAGCTAAATCCCAGTGCTTCACAAAAATGCAGTCTTGACTGCATTGAATTAACCAAGCTACTACAAATATTATCCGTAAGTTATATCGTCGACCCCAATCTCAAAACAATGTTTGAATTTGTTTCACGCGATCTTGGAATACAAAGCACATTTGTTGCCGGAGAATATTGTATTGCCTACAGTAAAAATAACATGCAAAACATCCAAAATATTAAGGCAACAATTAACATTAGCAAGCTGATTACACTTGTTGAAAAATATCAGAACAGACTTTTGATTCCTGAAAATCCAACTCTCCACATTGTTATCCCAGTAAACAAAGAGCAAAAAAACTTGGCGTTATTGCTGGCAGATAAATTACAATCAAATTCACTGAGCGCAGATGTAATTTTGGAAGATATATCAATTTCAGATATGATGGCAAAGGCGAATAAGCTTGGTGCAAAATATGTTTTGATTGTTGGAGAAGATGAACGAAGAGACGGAACCGTCACAGTTAAAAACATGCAAAGAGGCGAGAGTATTTCTGTTAAGCAATCTGAAATAATCTCGTATTTAAAGTAAAGCCAGTTTCATAACTAAAAAGTTCTTTTCTAATAAACTCGATATAGCAAAGTGATAGGAGTTTTATGAAAATTTTTAAAAAATATGCATCACTTTCATCAATTCTGTTGATGTTTTTTATCGACTATGTAGGAATTGGGATTGTTTATCCAATATTTTCATCAATGATCTTTAATGCTAATAGCACCATTTTGTCTCCAGAGACATCACAAGCCACACGCGGACTTATATTAGGCATCATTATAGCATTAATGCCCGCTGCCAAATTTTTCAGTGGGCCAATTTTAGGATCACTTTCTGACCGAATTGGCAGAAAAAGGTTAATTCTCACCAGCATAAGTTTTGGTGCACTTGGTTATATCATCGCGCTTGCGGGTGTTTGGTCCGCAAGCCTTTCACTTTTGGCACTTTCTCGTATCATGGTTGGCATAGCTGCTGGTAATGAAGCGGTCGGTAGTGCAGCTATCGCTGACGTCAGCACACCTGAAAACAAAGCAAAACATTTTGGTTTGACGTACATGGTTGCAGGCTTTGGATTTGCGTTCGGGCCATTTTTAGGTGGCAAGCTTTCTACAATGAACTTTGGGATATTTACTGGCTATGCAGTCCCATTTTTGTTCGCTGCGCTTTTATCGCTTATAAACATACTGTTAGCTATCTTCTTATTTAAAGAAACAAGGAAAATCACCCAAATATCACAGGCTAAAATATCTTTTGGCATTGCTCATCTTGGTAAAGCCTGGAGAATGGCGGAATTCTATTTACTGTTTTTATCTATTTTTTTCTATTTTTTCGGCTGGTCGTTTTATTGGGAATTTATCCAAGTCAATTGGATCAAATGCTACAAGCTTGATGCTAGTATGATTGGTAATTTTTATTCATGGGGAGCATTATTCTATGCAATAAGCGCCGGGTTACTTGTTCAACCTATTGTTTCACGGTTCAAACCTGAACGCACACTTCTTTATGCACTTATCGCTTGTGCCTCATCGCTTGCCATTCCACTTTTATTCGCTCCTGTGTGGGCATATTGGATTTACATCCCAATCCAACAATCTTTCGGCTCACTTATTTTCCCCGTTACAGGAACAATTATTTCAAATAAATGCTCAGGGGATACGCAAGGTGAAATCATGGGGATTTTTAATTCGGTGCAATCGCTTGCACTCATCTTAAGCCCATGCGCAGGGGTATTACTTGGTCTCAGCATTAAAATGCCACTCATTGTGGGCGCAGTGACACTTTTACTTGCAGCCTTAATACTAAATCGTTCACAGCATGTAAAATCAGACTAAGATAATGTATTACTTTTTTGATTCTGGATATATTACAGAATTCTTGTGAAAATCATCATTCCAAATTTCATCTTCACTTAAATTTGTTTCTATTAATTCTATTGGAGCACCATCTACCTCAATTGCGGCTACTCTAAATCCCTCAAAAGGATAATATGGTTCCAAAAGAACAACCTTATCTTTAATAGCCTTATCAATGCTATCTACCTTAAATGCTACATGCGGCGTTGTTTGTAGAAGTATATGCAATGGACAACCTTCTTCAAATCTATGCCATTGTATTCTAAGGCTTTCATCTTTACCATTGGCTGTGTACATCTTGAATGTTGAACTATATTTTTCTCCAGGCTTAGGGCTTTTAACAGGAATACCCATATGGTGATAGATGTATTTCACTTTTTCCATGGAACTAACTCCCTTGTTCACAATAACACTAAGAAATCTACAAATTTATACACTGTAGAAAGCTTAAGAGGGTAAAGTCTTTTTAAAAAAAAGCCTTTCCCCGTTGTCAAATTCGCATCAATGTAAATTATTTTTCTTCAGGTTTTTGTGCCTGTGCAGGAACTTCTTTAGACTTAATATATGATTCAACATATGTAAGATGCTTGAGTTGTTCATCAAATCCAAAAGTATATCTTGAAAAACTAATCGTTATATCACGTTTAACATTTTTCAGATAGCGCTTAACCCCGTTCATTTGTAACTCAAGATAATCTTCTATTTTATCAGGAGCTTGAAGAGGAACAGCAATTTTATCTAGCGGAGGGGCTTCGTCTGAAAGAAAAACATTATAGTAAGCAATTTCGCCGCTTAGCTCATTTATAATTCCGTCCAATAAATGTGTATAACTATGAGCACTTTTTTCTGATCTATCAAATTCAGCTTTATCTATGCGAACCTTTTTAGATTCACTCAAAAGAGTAACCTTTTCTTTTATCAAAGTTTGCTTGGTAACAATTTCTACTTTTTTATTAAATATATCCAATCTTATTGATACCAGCTCTTCGATTGTTTTTTTTAGTCTAATTTTGAAATCTTGCGCGACAGGTTTGATGTAAAGATATTTTTGAGTTTTTGGATCAATTTCTTCAATCTTTTTTTCAGCACCACTTTTTTCGGTACTATCCTGCGAAGAGTTGACTAACGAAACCTGAGGAACATTTTGCGAAACATTCTCAGACACTTCACCATTTTTTTCATCTGATTCTGAATTATTGAGTTCTAAATTATTAAGTTCTAAATTATCAAGATTAATCATAAAGCACCGTATTTAATTTCTGCCTATTAAAATTCTACTATTTTAAATAAAATTGAAACTACGTAAGTGTACTGTACATATGAAAAAATAGCAAAATGATTACTATTTTTTCATTATTTGAACAACGTTTATTATAAATAACCTTGCTTTATTATTTTGCTTTGGTATTCTCCAAAAAGGTAGATTTATAAACCATATTAACACATTGGATGAAGGATGGAGAGACCAATTGTTGTGTTGGTGGGAACAAGGCCTGAAGCATTAAAGCTGCTGCTTTTACATAAAAAACTGCAAGCAGAAGGCTTTCCGTCTCTTCTTTGCTCAACAGAACAACACTCCGACATCCTCAATCAAGTTTTTAAAACTTTCGATATTTTACCCGACATTTCGCTCGGCATAATGAAGCCAAATCAAGACTTATTCGATATAACATCGTCAATTTTAATCAAATTAAGAGAAGTTTTAGTTACACTAAATCCAAGATTATTAATAGTACAAGGGGACACATCATCAGCTTTTGCAGCAGCATTATCAGCTTTTTATTTAAAAATTCCGATAGCACATGTTGAAGCGGGCCTGAGAAGCGGCAACATGAATGCCCCTTATCCTGAAGAGTTAAATCGAATAATAATTTCAAAAATTGCAGACTACAATTTTGCCCCAACAGCTTTAAGCTGTGCAAATTTGCTTAATGATGGCGTTGCCAGAGAAAAAATTTTTTGTACAGGCAATACAATTGTAGATTCTCTGTTCTGGATAAAAAATAAAATAAGCTCCGGACAAATAGCGGTAGATGGAAATTTAGTTAAAAAAGTAGAAAAGTGTAAAAAATTAAACCAAAAAATTGCAGTGCTAACAGCGCATCGTAGAGAGTCTTTCGGTGGTGGTCTTTTAAAAATATTTAGCACAATTAAAAAATTTGCACTCAATCATAAAGATTTATTTATATTTTATACACTACATCCAAATCCTAATGTTATTGCAGAATTTGAAAAATCAGGGCTTGGAGAGCTTGAAAATATTTTTGTTAGTAATCCACTTGGATATACAGAACTTGTGTATCTCCTAATAAATTCATCTTTTGTCATTACAGATTCTGGCGGAATTCAGGAGGAAGCAATGAGCTTGGGAAAGAGAGTAATCATACTTCGAGATGTTACAGAAAGAATCGAAGGGTTATGGGAAGGACTAGGAAAACTTGTAGGAGTGAACGAATTTTTAATTTATGAAGGATTAGAAGCATTTTATTCAAAGGACTGTCAAGATAGAACATCGACGATTTTTGGAGACGGGAACGCAGTTAATCAAATCTGTAATATTTTAAAAATAAAATTATATATGGCGGAAAAAAAGTCAGGAAAAGTTGTAATGGATATGGGTGTTTGACGGAATAATTAAATCTAAATTATAAGAGGGGTGAACAGATGAGACGTATTTCAGTTGTTGGTCTAGGATATATAGGGTTGCCGACTGCAATTCTTGCGGCTCAATCTGATTTTGAGGTTTTTGGATTTGATACTGATCAAGAAAAAATAAAAAAAATAAACGCCGGTCAAATGCCAATTGCAGAACCGGGCATGGACGATGAACTATTGGGTGTTTTAAGCAAAGGAACATTCAAAGCATTCAAAGATTTGCAGTATGCAGACTGCTTTATTATTACTGTTCAAACACCAATTAAAGAAAATAAACTTGCAGATTTAAGCTATGTTTTCGCTGCCGGGGAACTCGTCGCCAAAAGGCTTATGCCCGGAAATTTGGTTATTCTAGAATCAACTGTTCCGGTTGGGACAACTGAAGCACTCGCAACACAACTTGAAGAAATGTCCGGACTAAAACTAGGAATAGATTTTTTTGTTTCACACTGCCCCGAACGCGTAATTCCAGGGAAAATATTAAAAGAATTAATAAGCAATGATCGTATAATCGGCGGAATGTGCCATAAAGCTTGCGACTTATCAAAACGTTTTTACGCAAAATTCGTAAAAGGTTTTTTACATATCACCGACGACAGAACTGCTGAGTTAGTAAAACTGGTTGAAAACAGTTGTCGCGATGTCCAAATTGCATTTGCAAATCAAGTTGCAGCAATGGCAATGCATGCAGGGGTAAATCCTTTTCAAGTTATAGAATTTGCCAACAAACATCCTCGCGTTAAAATATTGGCTCCAAGCACAGGAGTTGGGGGACACTGCGTAGCAGTTGACCCATATTTTTTAATTGAGGGATTTCCTGAACAAACCACACTTTTACAAGCAGCAAGACAAATAAATAACAATAAGCCTTACCAGGTTCTTGATATAATTTTGGATAAAATTGAATGCTTAAGAGTGCGCGGAATTGAAAAACCTAAAGTCTGTCTTTTAGGAATTACATTTAAACCCAACGTAGACGACATCCGAGAATCCCCTTCTCTTAAAATTGCACTTGAATTAAACAGAAAAAAAGATTTAATGGATTTGAGTGTCTTCGATCCTAATATTTCACTGGAATATATGCAAAAATTAGGATTACCAACAAAATACGATTTATTTGAGTCACTAAACGATTCCGATTTAATAGCAATTTTAGTTAAACACAAAGAATTCGAAGTCTTGCCGGAAAGTGTCTTTAATGGGAAAGTGGTAGTAGACCCATGTGGCCTTTTGTACGATATACACATGAAAAAATCCAAAGAACTTTTGACTGGCGTAATGCAATTTAAAGAAACACTTGGGCAACTTGGAATATAAGAGAAAATCTAATGAATCAAGTTTTTTTGAAAAAAGGGCAGGTCAAACTTTATCAGGTTGATATACCATTACTCGATCAAAACAGTATTTTGGTTAGAGTTGATTACTCTTTTATCAGCAGTGGAACAGAATTTGCAACCGTTGCAGCATCAGGTAAATCGATCTTCGAGAAAGCGTATTCTAATTTGAATCAAAATATACAAAAAGTTACCGGTGCAATTAAAGAAAACGGACTTGCCGCAACTTTTGCTTTAATTCGTGAAAAACTTGATACTGTCATGCCTCTTGGATATTCATGCTCGGGACAAATTATATCTGTTGGAAAAAACGTTGATGGATTTTTTATTGGTGATTATGTTGCATGTGCAGGCTCTGGTCACGCAAACCACGCAGATGTAGTTGTCGTACCCAAAAATTTGGCTGTAAAAATTCAAAATCATGAAATGCTTAAACAGTGTAGCCTAACAACAATCGGCGCAATTGCCTTGCAGGGAATTCGTAGAGCAAATCTTGAATTGGGGCAAAAAATCTGTGTCGTAGGACTTGGCCTGATTGGCCAACTTACGTTACAATTAGCAAAACTTTCAGGATGCCAGGCTTATGGTATTGACCTTCAAGAATCCCGTCTGAATTTGGCAAAAAATTTGGGTGCTGATTTTGTGTTTAATCCAAAGACTTGTGATGTAATAAAAGAGATCGAGTGGGCAACATCACAGCACGGCATTGACACCACCATCATAACAGCGGCAGGCAAAGACGGACAGATAATCCAGCAAGCAATGCAAATGACGCGACGTAAGGGAAAAGTTGTACTTGTCGGTGATGTAAAAATTGATTTTGATCGCGACCCTTTTTATTCAAAAGAGATTGATTTTTTAATATCATGTTCTTACGGACCAGGGCGTTATGATGATGCTTATGAAAAACGCGGCATCGACTATCCATATGATTATGTCCGCTGGACTGAAAACAGAAATATGGAGCTGTTTTCCAAACTCGTTCAAGAGAAAAAAATCTTGATTGATCCACTTGTTTCAAGCGAATTTGATTTAAACAACGTTGAAACAGCGTATCAGTCGCTACAAACAAAAGAATCACTGGGAATCGTACTTTGCTACAAAACAGCTCGAGAAAATTTGGAACAAGAAATAGCCGCAAATATAAATCAAAATAGCAGCACACTCAATACCGAAAACCAAGATGCCAAATTTTTTATTGCAAACAACTTCGTTGCAAGCAACAATACAACCCTTGGGGTTATCGGCGTCGGAGGTTTTTGCAAAATTAAACTTCTTCCCGCTATTTCAAAAATAAAAAATGTTCAAATCAATTCAATGATCGATGCAAATGCCACAAGTTTAATTAATATTTCAAATCAGTACAAAGTCCAAAATATTGGAAATGATTATAAAAAATTAATGGATAACGATAAAGTTAATGCCATTCTAATTGCGACGCCACACTACTTGCACGCAGATCAAGCAATTGATTGCATGTCTGCAGGCAAAGCGGTTTTTGTTGAAAAACCCGCAGCCGTAAATTATGAACAGCTTGAAAAACTAAAACTGTTTTTGAATCAAAACAAATATGTTCTGTATTGCGTGGATTTTAATCGTTCGTTTTCGCCATTTATCAAAAAAATTAAAGACGTAATAAAAAGCCGAAACAACCCGCTAGTAATACACTACCGCATGAATGCAGGCTTTATTCCAAAAGATCACTGGATTAATTCACCTGCAAACGGTGGGCGAATTATAGGCGAAGCCTGCCACATTTTTGAACTATTCTGCTTTTTAACAGACTCAAAACCAGTATCAATTTCAGTCGAATCAATAAATTCAAATAACGATTCAGTAAAATCAGCTGATAATTTTGTCGCACAAATTCGCATGCAAGACGGATCCTGCTGTTCTCTACTTTATACATCTTTAGGGAGTGCAGAATCCGGAAAAGAACGTATGGAACTCTTCTTCGATGGTAAATCAATTATTATGAACGATTTTTACGAACTTAATGGTTTTGGACTTCCCAAGAGTTTTGATATGCACAGCAAATCTCAAGATAAGGGACATGAGGCATTGTTACAAGAATTTTTTATAGCAACTCAAACAACCAATTTCCAATCCCCAATCGCATTTGAGCGAATTTTGCTAGCCACAGAAATTAGTTTGATGGTTGATGAACTTGTCAGGACTGGTAACGGAGCTAAAACTTTTTAGCTTGTTGATTTAGATTATTTATTAAATCTGTTATACACGTAATATGTGTAATCCCATAATGCAAGAATTATGATTTTTTTTACTCGTTGTTTACACTCCAAATCAGATAAATCGATCATATGAATTGATTCTATAACTTTAATTTCTTTTAAAAGTTTTAATAAGGCATCATCTGCAAGCATGAGCTCCACGTCGTTAGAATTAGCTTCAGATAATATTTGTCGCATTTGTATAATTTTTTCTGGATCTCCAATGGCACTTTTAATGTGACTGACCATGGATTTAATAACCTCAAGAGGGAACGCTTGCGAATCAGCACAACGTTCAAAAGATTTAAATTTTTCGGTAAAAATTGCGGCCAATTGCGTATCATTTTGACTTATATCAACCATTGCAGATAGCTTTAAATTCATTAATTCAAGAGTTAAAAATAACATTAATAAAATTTTAAAAATTTTCATAAAGCCTCATAAATTTATATTAAAAAACTTATCTGTCGAATAATGTTTGCAAAGTTTATCATTGCTAATTTTAAAATCAATAAACTTGTTTGGGTTAATTAAAATAATTTATTTATAAAACCACTATTTGGCAACCCTATTTGTTTCTAATATTTACAAATTCTAAGGATCTCGTAATATTTCAAATTAAATAAATATTAAATTTAAAAAAATTATTGAAGGGATTGAGATGAGTACAAAAAGCTTAGTAACTTTCATTCTATGTTTTCTAATTGGCAACTCACAATTATATGGAATGGAGGAAGTCACAAAAGATATTAGTAACTCCAAAAATACATTATTTAAATTACGCAAACCATTCCAAGCAATATCAATGGAGTGGAGCAACAAATCCAATCTTCTTGCTGTTGCTGCAACAAGGAATGTCTATTTTAAAAATTACACTGGTTTTGAAATCGATTATTCTGGCTTGGGGATCGTACAAATATTAGATGCCATTTCGGGTAGATTTTATAGTATGGATTTTGGAATTAAATCTATGGCTTGTCTTAAATGGAGCCATGATGATAAAGTTTTATTTGCTGTTGGAGATGATTTTATTCGTGCATGGAATGTTTTAACCGGTAAACTAATTTATGAAATTTCTGGCAAAATTGCCTCTGTAGAATTAAGTAACAACGGTTTATTTTTGGCTATTGCTTTAATAAACGGTCCTGTATCTATTCTTGACGTATATACCGGAAGGGTTTATTACCAACTCAACTTACGTGCAAATTCTATAAAAATAAATTCCGGCGATCTTATAAAATTTAATCCTGAAGCAACACATATTGCAATCTATTCATTCGACGAAAAAATGGTAAAAATTTTTCAGCTTGACCCGGAAAAAATTATTGGATCTTTTTTGGTAGATCAAGTAAATGAAATGCATTCATGGGCTTTCCAGTCACCTTGGGAAACGCCAGATTGTTTTAGGCAAGAAGGTATATTAAGTTGGAATAGAAAATTTTGTGCTATAATACAAGGACCCACCACGTTAATAAGGAATATCATAAAAATAACGGATTTGGCTTAGCCAAAAAAATTTTAGAAAATAATTCTTCAACGAATATTTTTAGAACAACAGTATTAACGACGCTTAAAATTTTTCTCAACTTCAAATTTGTTAATAATCCATGTTGTTGGACGACCGTGAACACAAATAATGCGATTTTCGCATTTATTAAGATCATCAATTAATTGCTGTATCTGTGCAAACGTTAATTCATCTCCAGCCTTAACTGCTGATTTACAAGCAATTTGTGAATGCACATGCTCATTAAGTTTTTTACGAAATATCTCTTTATCAAACTTCTCGTTCTCTTGAATAAATTCTATCACTTCTATGAAAAGCTCTTTTAAAGATGTCTTTGAGATTTTTGGTGGACTTGTTTTAATCGTAATATCGTTTTTACCAATCACTTCAAAATCAATGCCCTGCTCACTAAAAAAATTTTTGCACTCGAGCAAAGATGCAATTTGCCCTGCGGTAAGAGTTAAAATTTCAGGAAATAAAAGCCGCGTACCTTGTTTATGCTCAAAATTTTTCAATAAATTTTCATAGATAATTCGTTCGTGAGCTGCGTGTTGATCAATCATTACAAAATTATCTTTATTTTCGATTAAAATATATGTTTTAAAAAGCTGTCCAATAATTTTGTAAGAAGCGGCTTCAGTCTGAACAGCCTGAGCTTGATATGCGTTAACCACACCAGAAGTTTGTCCGTAAACTGGCAAGTTTGTTTGTCTTTGTGTTGGATTTAAAGTGGAACTTATTTGATCCATGGATTCCAGCCGTCGTCCCTGAGGGACTATGGCGGACAGGCCTGAATCAAGTTCCCGGCCTTCGCTTTCAGCTATGGCGGACACGGCAGGATGACAAAAATGGATGGGTGTCAAATAATTTGGCGCATGCTTAAAACTTGTCAATGACTCAAGAGCTTGAACCTGCGAAAGTTCGGTTTCGTTATCATGCCCAAAATTTTGCCCCATAATATTTTGGTTTTCAAGTTTTTGGTTATCATGATGTTGGCTCGTAAAACCTGGCGTAATCTGCTTTGATAGATTTTTCGCCAATGTACTTTTTACAATTTCCTGCAAAATATTTTGAACAGTAACAGGCTTTAAAAACCTAACCTCTTCTTTTTTGGGATGGCAGTTAACATCAACAAGAGTTTTGTCGATATCGATAAAAATAAATGCTGCCGGAAATTTATCATACGGCAAGACATTCAAATAACCCTTGAGCAACCCTTTAGAAAGTTCCGTATTTTTTACCCAACGATTGTTAACGAAAAAAAATATATGGGTCCGACCATAACGCCAAAAATTGTGATTTGATATGCAACCGCTAAATTTGATCCAAGACGGCACCAAATCTTTATGTGGCAAAACGCGCGACACGTCACATTGTAACGCATCATGCTTTGACGGATCGTTTATCTCAATTAAATTCTGCGAAAAATTGTGATCCCATATTTGTGTTGTCCTGTCCTGAATACTATTAACAGGCGGTGCGTTTAAAACAAGTTTTCCGTCATTATAAAGCTTAAAGTGAATTTTTGTGTGACTCAAACAAAAAGCATAAAAAAGCGTCTGAACCTGGTTCCACTCGGTTTCATCCTGTTTTAAAAATTTCTTACGCACGGGAATATTATAAAACAGATCATGAATTTGAAGATCAGTTCCGAAATTACAAGCAATCGCTTTCTCTGAAATTAATTTTGAATTTTCATACTCTATTTCGACTCCAAGCGAAGAATTTTCTTGATTTAGTCGCGTAATTAATTTTATTTTACTAATTGCGCTAATACTTGCAAGAGCCTCCCCACGAAATCCGTATGACTCGATCGATTCTAATTCGTCTATATTAGATATTTTGCTAGTGGCATGCGACAAAAAACAATTTTTGGCATCAGCCTCAGACATTCCACATCCATTATCCACAACACGAATAAGTTGTTTGCCGGCTTTTTCAATATACAGAGAAATTTGAGTAGCTCCGGCATCAATAGAATTTTCAATAACTTCTTTGACAACGTTAACTGGACGCTCTATAACTTCTCCCGCCGCAATCTTTTGGGCTTGGTCAGGAGACAGAACTTTAATTTTGTTCATTTTTGGGATTGCTTTTTCTTGGGTGACATAACATTTTTATTAAGTTCAATTACAGTACTTACCGGCTCTTGACTACTTCCTAGCAAAGTAATCTGCGAAGTTTTAAGATTAATTAATGCCTGAGTACTCTGAATATCAACAGGAACATCGTTTTGCGCCACTTTGGTTTGTTTAATTTTTACGTTACCTGCAAGCAGACAAGTGTTATCAAAAAGATTAATTATTGCCGAATCCGATTGCGCCCGTCTATTTTGATTAGAAATTTGAACATTATTTTTAAATGTAATCTGCTTTATATGCGACAGATCACTTGTTTTGTTCTCTTTTGATTTATTTTCTCGATTTTTTCCCCCATGCTTTTTACCCGAATCATCAAGAACTTTAACACTTTTATTATCAAGTATAATTTCAAGAGATTCAGATGTAATTTGGCTTCCATCTGCTAATATCACATTAACTTTTTCAAGATAATTGAATATAAAAGTATGGGAATTGTCTTTAGATTTTTCGCAAACAGCCTTATTGCTAGTAATTTTTATATGTGAAAATGGATCAATAGCGTTAAGCGAGCATGCTATAAAATAAATAAAAATTAGAATTAATTTTTTATTAAGCATTTAAAATACATGTCCCTAAATTATAAACTTAGAAAAAGACAACGACACATTTTTATAATCTATACATGATTTATTAAAAATCCAATAAAAAAGCGTTAGCATCGAAAAAAGACGCTAACGCCTAACAAATTAAGCATTTTTTATATGCTGTGAATTCTTAATCTATACTTGCACGAGCCTCTTTTTCAGACTCGGTAACATCATCAAAGCAGCTTTTTAAAAATTTAGCCACAACTACAGTAGCCTTTTTTAGTAAAATTGCAGTCCCAAAGCCCAAGCCGGCGCCGCCTTTTACAAAATTCAATCCACCATCACGCATATACGCCAATCCGTCATACGTGTCGCCATCAATAAAATCAACCATCAGCTGCGCTAAAAAACTAATCTCTTCAGGTCTAATATCTTCATGCCGTAAAATTTGTAAATCTCTTGTGGAAATTCCGGCATTTGCAAAGTCCTCCGGCTGAATCCCCGCATTGCGAACAAGTTCAGGATTTTGAGCTATAATCTTAAGAATAGTCCTTCTCACATCAAGAAGAACAACAGGTTCACTTGGGTTTGATGGATCAAACATTGCCGCAACTTGTGGTAACATAACCCATTTTAACCCGGGCTTGAAATCAGTTTTAACATTTAAAAATTCTGCCTGTGGATTTTCTGGATCTTGAGCATTTATAACAAACTCAATCGGCATTTGAACCTTAAAATTTACTGCTTTGATATTAATAGATGAAGCAAGTAACATTGCACAAATAATCGCAATTTTTTTATTCATGAGATCTTCCTTTCTTTTAATATTACTACTATTATTTCGGACAGATATTACTCTTTATTTTAATCAAGCACAAGTAATTTTTTTTTAAATTTTGTATATTTAATTTATTGCATAAAAACTTAGCTCTGTTACTATTTGAATGTTAAAATTTAGAATAATTTACTTTAATGTTGAATTTTATTAATCCATAGATCCTGAATCAAGTTCAGGATGACAAAAATTATGCTAAGCAGTTTATTGCGTCTAATCTACCCGTCATTTTGCAGATCATGCTCTTCAATTATAGACAAAGAACAAACTTTTTGTTTTACATGTCAAAGCAAAATAAAACCGGTTGTGCCTGTTTTTCTTGCGCTAACAAAAAAATATATTTTGCCGGTTCACGCAGCCTGCGCATATGAAGTCCCTGTAAAATCTTTGATCTTTAAAAAATTTTCACATGACACTCTTGCATGCAAACAACTTGCAAATTTGATGATTGATTTTATCCCATTCGAAACGATTAAAGCAGATTTTTTAATTCCTGTTCCACTACACTGGTCCCGATTTGCATGGAGAGGTTACAATCAAGCAGATTTGATCGCAAAACAGTTGAGCAAAAAACTCGGCATACCAACACTGAATATAGTTAAACGAAAGCATAGAACGATTTTTCAATCCAGATTACGGACAGATCAACGACAAAAAAATGTTGAAAATGTATTTACCGTAAAGAAGAAATTTATTAATTCATGGATCCTGAATCAAGTTCAGGATGACGAAATTTGCAACCCAATAAAAGATAAAAATATAGTTATAATCGATGATCTTTTCACAACAGGGGCCACAGTCAAAAGCGTAGCTCAAACACTCTCTCATTTGCAGCCGGCGTCAATCAGCATTGCCGTTGCGTGCAGAACCATTTAAAAATTCACTCTTAACTCCACCACTCATTACAATTTTATTATTTTTGAGTTCAATATGGCTTTTTTTTGCAATAAGAGAGAACAGTTGGTGCGAATAACGTATCTCTTTATTTGTAGTAAGCATTTGACTGGAATAATTATAACTAATATCCTGCCCACAAATAGTCATATCACAAGTATGCCCAACGGTATTCCCCGAAAGAAAAACATTCTTGGTTGTTTTATGTATAACGGCATTATTAGATCGCAAATCTGCAACTTTTTTATGATTATTATTCAGCACACAGGCTATATTTTTACATTCTATTTTATCCGTAGAATTTAAAATTTTACCTTCACTCGCATTAATAACAAACTCCAGGCCTTTATGCTTCTCAACCTCTTTTAAGATAAGATCTTTAATTACAATTTCAGCATTTTCTTCCGGCCCACCGCTTGGTTTGGCTTCAGTTTTAATGTTTTTTGGAGATGTCTTTATTGGTTCCGTGTTTTTGTGCAGCCAAAACCACCCGGTTCCCAGTACAAATAAACTTAGGCTGAAAAGACACAAAATCTTACTTCTAATATTTTTAATAAACATCACAGTTCTTCAACGTTTATATTCCATGCAATAAGTTCAAATTTGGAACGATCACATACAATAACGCATGCATTACCCGTACCAACTTTTATATTTCCAGATTTTATTCTGTCTTCAAATTCGTTTTCAATTAATTTTAAAAAATATCTCAATTTCCCACTGCTACTAACGGCAACAACAACATCTTCCGGTTTATATTTTTCCGCTGAGTTTTTCGCAAATGATCTAACCTGCTGAACAATCTCTTTTTCAGTTTCCGGCCATTTTGAATTTTGGGGCCATCTCCCATTCTTTTCCCACCCATCAAAATCCGATCCTACTTTTTCTCTAATTGCCGCATCATCAAGGCCTGCCCAAACCCCGTAATTAAGTTCATTTAATCGTTCATCAACTATTGGCAACTCATGTAAATCAAGTCCGGACACAATAATTTCGGCAAATTTCCTAGTTCTTAGCAAAGGACCACAATAAATAGCAACCGGTTTAATATTCTTTTCAAGCAAAGCTTTTGCAAAAGTTTGTGCCTGCGCCAACCCCTTCTCAACCAGCGGTAGATCATTTGAATTCCCAACTCGATATGTTTTTTCACCTTTATTAAAAGTATTACCATGGCGAGCAAGAATTAGCAGCATAAAATCTACCCTTTGTACATTTTCCGTTAAATTTGTTAAATTCCCTATACAATAGTTTTTTAAATTAGCAGATTTAGCGGGGTTTATAAAGTGTATTTATCCAAATTTTTGTCCACAAGCGGTGTTTGCTCACGACGTAAGGCCACTGATGCCATAAAATCGGGCATGGTCACAATCAACGATAAAATTGTCCATGAACCGTTTTATGACGTGCAACCAAACGATGAAGTCTGTTTTGAAGGACAACTAGTCCAACAAACCAAAAAATTTATTTATATTCTTTTAAATAAACCGGAAGACTGCATAACAACAGTATCCGATGAAAGCTCAAGACGCACCGTACTTGATCTAATTAATTTTAAAACTGAAGCGAGGATTTATCCTGTTGGCAGGCTTGACCGCATGACTACAGGTCTTTTAATCCTAACCAATGATGGTGAACTCACAAAAAAACTAACCCATCCTAGCTACGAATTTACAAAAAAATACTTGGTTAAACTTGATAAATTATTTCAGGTAAATGATCTAAAACAACTTGCAGCCGGAATTGACCTTGAAGATGGCTTTATAAAACCGGATTCAGTTTATTACAACCACAATAAGCCTGCCAGCAAGGTAATTGTCGAAATTCACAGCGGAAAGAATCGAATTATCAGAAGAATGTTTGAACATTTCGGATATCAGGTTCTAAAGCTTAATCGATTTTTTTACGCAGGGTTAACATCAAAAGACTTGGAAGTTGGTAAATGGCGTCATTTAACAGCTCAAGAAGTTGCGAATTTAAAGGGCAAGAAGGGTAAGTAATTCCCCTTCTCTCGCTATAATTTCTTCAACTTTGACGACATCCTCAGGACTGTCGATGCTCCACATGGTGCGCCCCTTTGCATTGACAACGACAACCCTGATTTTAATGCCATTTTCAAGCATTCTGAGCTGTTCCAAACTTTCTACTTTTTCAAGTGGAGATTGGGGTAAGCTGACAAATTCTTTAAGAGCATCATAGTGATATCCATACATACCAACATGCTTAAAAACAGGCGACATTAAACTATTTAAATTATCTTCAGCGGAAAAAACAGGTCGATTTCTTACATACGGAATTATGTTTTTGGAAAAATAAAGAGCATCACTGTTTTTATCAAAGGTTACGGTCGTACCACTACTCTTACTTGTAGCCTTTGATTTAACCAAGTCATCGTATTGCGTCCAGCTTAAGTGTGTTGCCAATGTAGCCATTTTTACACTTGAGTCATTAATTAACACATCAACCAGACTCTGAATAACCCATGGCGGGGTCAAAACAGCATCACCTTGCAAGTTAATTATTATTTCGGGCTTTTGCTCAAGCTGTTCAATCGCACCGTAAATTCGGTCCGTTCCTGTTGGATAATTTGGATCAGTCATTAAAACTTGTGCCCCAAAATCTTGTGCATGTTTTTGAATTCTTTGATCATCGGTTGCAATAAAAACTTCATCTATATTTTGCGCATTTTTTGCAAGCATCCAAACACGATAAAGTAAACTATGTCCATTAATTTTAGCTAGTGGCTTACCTGGCAAACGCGTAGACCCATATCTGGCCGGAATTACAATTATATTTTTCATGATTTGACAACCAATTTAATAAAATTTTTTACAAAAATTATAAAAAACACACAAACGTACAGCTTTAAATCGCATAAAACATGTTGAATATTCAAGCTGAATTTATTAAATATTTTTTATTTTAAACATTGATTTCCCTCATTTTATCGATATATTTCTAATCTGCATAGGGGGACGGGCTTAATAATCCATGGATCCTGCAAACAAGTTTCAGCCGACGCGTTTGAAACGCTATGGCAGACACAGCAGGATGACACAGCCAGAGCAAAAGCACACGCAGCAAGCGACAGCAATTATTTTGGGGAAATTAGGTGGAAACAAACACACAACAAATTAACAATAAAATTTCTTATTATTTTTCATATGACAGTGAATATGATGAAATTTACAGCTCCAGTTATGGGGCCACCTTCATCTTCATAGACGAAGACGAAGAGGCCCCGGATTTCGATTTTGATTCTATATTCCCATCAGGCGACATACCTGGAATGAGCTAGCAACTTATTCTGCCGCATACTCCATAACTCCATTAACTATTATCAGCGCATTTCCAAGTACGTTGGCATCAACTAAATTTCCAATGCTAAGACCTTCAGCACTTTCACGGTTTATGTTGATCAAATTTTCAACTTTAAACACAGATATCTGCTGTGCCCCCTCGCCAACATTATAAGCGCCTACTGCCAAATATTTACTATCAGGACGCCAAGCAGCTGACCAGAGATTAAAAATTCCGGAGATTTTCTGAAAATTAAAACTCTCATTTTTAAGAGCAACATCGTCAATAGAGAGATATCCAAAATTATTTGAGGCCCCATTTTTTGCCGTATATGCTATCTTTTTGCCATCCGGACTAAATTTTACATCTGTATTATTAAAGTTGGCATCACCCCATGATTGTATTTCTTGAATTGAGCTACCGGTAAAATAAAGAATTTTAAACGTTGTATTGTTGTATGTTACAGTAATAAATCTATTGTCAAATTCCCAATTCACGCTCAATATAGCACCGGACGTATTCCAAGTTGCTCTTGAAACCAGACTGTTATCATCCTGAAATTCAAATATATTCAAACCATTACCGGTTGCAGGCTCTGAAGTTGGACGCCCGTCACATGTTCCAACAGCCAAATATTTACCATCAGGACTCCAATGCATTCCCGCAGGCGTACGGGTGGCAGAACCAAAATCATAACCTACAATTGGGGTTAATATGGTTCCGTCAAATAAATAAATTCTCAAATTCACTCCGGCAAGAAATCCTCCGGTTGCTTCTGAATTATAGCAACCCAAGGCAAGATATCTCCCACTTGGATGCCATGCAATACTGTACAGCTCTGCGGAACTTGATCCTAAAGAGACACTTATTTCCGGAGACAGAGAATTATTTGCAAACCTGTATATTCTAACCTGTTCAGTATTATTAAATCCACCGGCTGCGTAAGTAGGATTAATTCCACCAACAGCCAAATAATCCCCGTCAGGGCGCCAAGAAGCAGCACAAACTCTTTGTCCATAGCGCTTGCTTGTGGCAGCATGCAAAGACTCAGTTCCGCCTCCAAAACGATAAATTCTTATTTCATCTGAATTGCTAAAACCACCAACATATCCAGCACTTTGCCCTCCAACTGCCAAATAGTCTCCACCGGGGTGCCAGTCAAGAGAATAAACGCCATCTGTTCCTGTGGACAAAGTTGAATAATAACTTGTGTAATCTTTATTAGAAACAAGTTTAGGACTTAAACCCACCAAAGAATTAACATTTATAAAATTGTCTGAACTTGTGACAAACAAATTGGTCTCAGGATTCCAAGCAGCTGCATACTGCTCCAAAACACTTGCATGGCTAATCTGTTTTAATTCACTCAGTTTGATATTAGAGCTTGAGTCAAAAACATATATGTCGCTAGACCAGTTTCCTGATAGCGGATTTATTCCACTAGAAAGCAATAATTGGTTGCTTGAGCCCCATTTCAAATTCTGAATTTGAATGTAACTGGTACTCGTGGTTTCTACGGGATTGGCAGAAGTTAAAAATGAAAGAGGAATTGGATTGGATGGGTTAAACTGATAAATAACTAAATTTTGAGTTGAAGTAATGGCACTGCTGTAACTTCCTCCACCTACAGCCAAAAATTGGCTTTCGCTGGTCCAAGCAATAGAATTAATAAAAGTATCACTCGTTACACCAAAATTTTTATCATCAAATAAACTTAAAGAGTTAGTAACAGGATTAAAAGTAAAAAGATTTAATCTGCAACTTCCTGAAGTCTGAAAACCACCAACAGCCAAGTAAGATCCACTAAAATCCCATTGAGCTGAATTTACACTGGATCCAAAATTATAGCTCGTAACGGCATTCAATTTATTTTGAAACGCATCAAAATAATAAATTCTTAAATTATCATTATTGCCAAACCCACCAACAGGAAGTGCCCCTGTTCCTCCAACGGCCAA
>Ga0172379_10003669_pt1 | contig 24012 bp, 16 predicted proteins | sample GrowelOW334metaG_FD_119756 | JGI IMG/M metagenome (GOLD analysis project Ga0172379, IMG submission 119756) | Groundwater microbial communities from an aquifer near a municipal landfill in Southern Ontario, Canada - Groundwater well OW334 metaG | ecosystem: Environmental > Aquatic > Deep...
GTGCAGCCGTTTGAGTTCGGAACGCATCTCGATGCGCAGCTTGGCGTCGAGGTTGGAGAGGGGCTCGTCCAGAAGCAGCACCTTGGGGTTAGACACGATGGCCCGCGCGATGGCGACCCGCTGTTGCTGCCCGCCGGAAAGCTCCGAGGGATAGCGAGCCTCGTACTCCAGGATATGCAGCCGTTCCAGGGCATTGCGTACTTTTTCCCGTATCTCCGGCTTGGGCATCTTGCGGATGGAAAGGCCAAAGGCAACGTTGTCGAAAACCGTCATGTGCGGCCACAATGCATAGCTTTGGAACACGAGATTTACGCCCCGCTTGGCAGGCGCCAGGTTGTATCTGACCTCGCCATCGGCGGCTTTCACACCCCCGATGGTGACCGTGCCGGATCGGGGCATTTCCAGCCCGGCAATGACGCGGAGCGTAGTGGTCTTGCCGCAACCCGATGGACCCAGAAGGGTCATGAAGTCGCCGTCCTCTATCACCAAGTCCAGATTTTTAAGGACGTGGACGTCGCCGTAGTACTTGTCCAGCTTGCTTATCTCTATGCGGCTCATCTTGTTCAGCCCCCCAATCCCTTTGACATATCCACCTTTCCGATTCTGGCGGAAAGGACGTATACGATCATGATTATCGCGACGATGACCGTAATCACGGCATCCGAAAATTGATGGAATCCCGATTCGGCGTAGGAGTACGTCATCGCCGCGAGGGTCGATGTAGACGGGGTCATCAGGAGTACCACCAGATCCAGTTCCTTCATGGCGCTTATGAATATGAGTATGAAACCGCTGATGAAACCCTTGCCGGCCAGCGGCATGACTATCCTGAAGAAGCGTCTCCAGAATGAGGCGCCCTCCACCATGGCGGCTTCTTCCAGTTCGGAACTTATCTGCATCATGTTGCTGGTGCCCGCCCTGACGGAAAAGGGAAGGTACTTCACGACACTGATGAGTATGAGGATGGTCAGGGTGCCGTAGAGCGCGGGCAGGAAGAGATTGGGTTTGGAAAACATGGAAAGGTAGATGGCGCCGAACGCGATGGACGGGATAAGGTAGGGCAGGAAGGAGACCTGCTCGATGATGCGTCCGGTAAGTTTCTTCCTGCCGCGGGAAATCACGTAACCCAGGATCAGCCCCGTGAAGGTGGCAATGAGCGAGGCGCTGAGTACCAGCTTCATGGTGTTCGCCAAGGAGGTGAGTATGGCCGGATTGCGGAATATGCCGGCTTCGCCCGCCGCTATGTCGGGGGTGGACAAGCCGCCCCAGTAGTGGAGCGTCAGGTTTGCCCACGTATAGATACCGTCCTGCTTGAGGAAGCTCTGCAGGAGAAGGATGGCGACGGGGAAGATGACCGCGACCGCAATGAAGCTTACCAGCATGATGGTGATGGGGGCGCGCCATTTTCCCAGGGATACCAGATTTTTCCGGGTACCCTTGCCGCCGATGGTCGTATAGCTTTTACGCTTGCCTATCATGCGCTGGTTGATCCATACCGTGAATACGGCCAGCGTTATCAGCACTATGCTGAGGATGTAGGCCTGGACGGTCTGCCTGTTGCGCACACTCGAGTAGAGCATAGTCGAGATGGTGTAGTAGTTCACCTTCAGGCCGAGGAAGGCGGGTACGCCGAAGGTGCCTATGGACCTGGAGAAGGTAAGGATAAAGGACGACATGATCGCGGGTAGAACGAGGGGAAACGTAATCCGGCGCAGGATGGTGAAGCGGTTCGCCCCCGCGATCTCGCCCATCTCTTCCAAGTCCCCTCCGATCGATGACAGCGCCGACGATATGAGCAGGTAGGCGAAGGCGTAATAGTGGACCGACAGGGTCAGCACTATGGGCAGGAAACCGTAGGCAAGCCAGTCGGGTGGGTTTATCCCGAACATGGCCATCAGGAAACCTGGATAACCGCCCACACGCTCGTTCTTGAAGACCGTGATCCAGGCGAGGGATTTATACCAGGACGGCAGCATGTAGGGAACCAGGACGAAGAACGCGAAAAACTTGCGACCGGGAAGGTCGGTCCGGGTCGTGAGCCAAGCGATCAGGCCGCCCAGAAGCAGGGAAAGCCCGGAAACGCTGAGTGCCACGAGCAGGGAATTGGCCAGGGGTTCCCAAAGCAGGGCCCGGGAAATTTCGCCGGCGAACATATTCTTCCAGTGGAACAGCGTCAACGCCCCCGGGACCGCCAACTCCGATATGCGGGCATCCTTGGGCTGCCAGCGAACACTGGTATTTACTATTTCCCAGAGTGGCACAATGATCAGATAAGCCAGCAGTATCAAGGATACCAGGGAGATGACGTTGTAGGGATTGGTAAATAGGGAGACCAGCAAATTTTTCGCCGTTTCGAGGCGTCGGCCCTTTTTCCTGCGGACGGCGCCCGCCGTTTTCGCCGGATCATGTTCGATCATCGAATCCTCCTCGGCATACTCTTCAGGCAGGAAGCGCGGCTGTCGAAATCCGGTCGAGAATTCCGGCTATTTCCCGCAAATCCTGTATCATGTAATCAGGTCCCGGCAATGAGCCTTCCAGGCCCCCGTCGCGGTCCTTGGTCAGGAACGAATGGATCTGGAAGGCCAAGGCATACCCGGCTGCCTTCGCACCGGCGATATCCCGTGAAATTGTATCGCCCACATAGGCTGCCTCTTCCCGTCGCACACCCAGCAGGTCGAGCCCCTCGCGGAAAATCGCCGGATCCGGCTTGCGAATACCCGAAATGCTCGAAAGGCACACGCACTCGAAGAACTCCCGGATTCCGTAAGACTCAAGCATCCTGAATACCTGGGTCCTGCTCGAGGTGTTACTGATGATACCCAGGCGGAAACCCCGTTCCTTCAAGGCCGCGAAGGCTTCCGACGCACCGGGTCGTATCGTCCGGGTATAAAAGCGGGTTTCCCAGATCCAGGCCAGATCTTCCGCCATGCGGCCTATCTCCGCTTGGGGCAGCCGGTAATCGCGCAGGTACCACCTGCTCCAGACTTCGGCTGCGGGGGCCTCCCGCATCGTCCTTTCGCTTTCCGCGCGATAATCCTTGCAGGCACGTTCTATCTGTTGGAGCAGCGTTTCTGGATCCGCATCGACTGCAAGGTGCTCGGACTTCAGAAATGCCAGAAGCTCCTTCGTCGCCACGATCCGGGAGGCATGGTCATAATTCAGATTCTCGATGGTGCCGCCCATGTCAAACAGGACTACCTTGATCGTCACGTCGTTATCCTCCGGAGCTGGCTTGGCTTGGGCACCGCGCAGGTACGCCGTACGATGAGTTTGGGCAGGACGGTCTCACGAAAATGCGCCCCCTCGCCCTCGTGTTCCATCGCCTTGCACAACAGTTCTATCGCCAGGACGCCAATCTCGAATTTGGGCTGGGCGATGGTGGTCAGTTCCACCGTTGGCAACGAGGCGAACATGATATCGTCGTAGCCCACTAGGGAAAGGTCGTCGGGTATGGAGACTCCCAACTCGAAAGCCGCTTTCATTACCCCCAAGGCGATCATGTCGCTGGTGGCATAAATGGCCGTAGGCCGTTCCGCGGCACGCAAGGCGTCGAGTCCCGTCGTATAGCCGTAATCGAGCCCTTCCTGTTCATGCCCCTCGGCGATGCGGACCCGGGGAATGCAGCCCCTCGCTTCCATGGAGATCCTGAATCCTTCGACACGGTCTTTCTTGGTCTTGGTCCGGTAGTTGTCGCACAGCATTAGAATGTCCCGGTGGCCCAGGTCTGTAAGATATTCCACCGCAAGGCTCGACCCCAGCTTGTTGTCGTTGGTGACGTAATTGTCCATGGTGTTGTCTACCTTGCCGCCGACAAAAACCATGGGCATCCTGCTTTTTGTCAAACCCAGGATATGGCTCACGTCGCTATCCACCGGCGCCACTATGATGCCGCAGGCCCGGTTTTCCATGAGCGTGCGCACGTAGGAACTCTCGTGTTCCTTGTTCCGGTTGGTATCGCACAGGAAAAGGTTGAAACCGCGACGCTTGGCCTCGGCATCCAGACCCTTGAAAATCTCGGTGTAGATGGGCGTTGAAATGTCGGGAATGAGCAGCCCGACGATATTATTCTTTCTGGTCACCAGATTCCTGGCTATGGCATTGGGAGTGTAGCCCAATTCCTTGCTTATCCGGATGATCTTTTCCCTGGTCTCTTTTCCGATATCCGGATAGCCGTTAAGGGCTTTCGAAACGGCGGCCGGCGAGACGCAGGCAGCCTTGGCTATGGTCTTGATGGTTACATTCATAGTGTTTTAACGCGTTTACTAACACGTTTAAGTGACTGTAAACCCGTTTTTTCCAGCTGTCAAGAAAAATCTCAAACGTTTAAGTAACGGGTGCACAGTACCGTTTAATAATATGGTGAAATACCGTTTCAGACACTCCCGCTTGGGTTGGTGAATTATGATCGGGGCATCAAGGGCTCTTTCGTATTCACAATCCGTAGTTGCGAATCTATCCGAATCTTTACGAGGGGCGACAACAAGAAGCGGCACGCCCTTCCAGCATGGACAACCTCGACGTTTCCACCGTACATAGCGGATATCTCAGCCCAGTCCAGCTTGCCGTCTGTCCAAGTCATGTCGACCGAGTACGCTCCACGGGCCTTCAAACCTGCCACTGAACCCTGAGGCCAGGCGTCAGGTAGGGCTGGAAGCAAACGAAGGACCTGGTCCCCGCTTTGCAGGAGCATCTCGGCAATGGCTGCCGTGCCTCCAAAATTCCCATCAATCTGGAAGACGTTCCGATCAACACCCGCTATGGGAGGATGCAAATCCAGAAGATTCGGATAAGTAGATTGACCCAGCAGGGTCTGAAGGCGACCCCAAGCGGCTTCACCCATTCCAAGATGCGCATATAAGCCTATCGACCAGGCGCAACTCCATCCGACCGAAGCGCCTCCTCCTGAAATCCTGCGGTCAAGGACCTTCCTACACGCATCAAGGAGCTCCGTCCTCCGGTCGAGGCTGATCTGATGGCCAGGATACAATGCGTAAAGATAGCTGAAATGTCGATGGCCAGGGTCTTCTTCCAAATAATCCTCGTCCCATTCCTGCAACTGGCCCAAGCTACCCACCCGGAAAGGTGGCAGCCGTACGACTGCCCGACCAATCCGGTCAAGGAATTTCTTGTCTGCGGGCACCATGCGACCCGCTTCCAGAACGGCTTCAAATAGTTCCCGCATCAGGGTCAAGTCCAAGGTCGAAGCCTTGCCAACAGAGCACACTTCTCCGGATTGGGTCAGAAAGGCATTCTCAGGCGATGTTGAAGGAGCTGTCACCAGATAACCGGTGTCATCCTCGATCAGCCAATCCATGCAAAATTCGGCGGCGCCACGCATTACCGGATATGCCTGCTCGGCAAGGAACGGAACATCCTGGCTGAACAGGTAATGCTCCCATAGATGCATGCTCAGCCAGACGCCTCCGAAAGGCCAATAAGCCCAACGTGCGGAATACCCTACAGGTGTCGTCAGGCGCCAAAGATCGACATTATGGTTGGCGACCCAACCGGAACAATTGAGGTTGACCCGGGCCGTCTCCTGGCCTTTCTCGCTCAGTTCGGAAGTCAGCCTGAATAGGGGTTCGTGGCATTCAGGAAGATTACAGGTTTCGGCGGACCAATAATTCATTTGAGTATTGATGTTGGTCGTCCAGTTACTGCTCCAGGCTGGGCGAAGCTCGTTGTTCCAAATTCCCTGAAGGTTGGCCGCTTGGGTACCGGGACGGGAGCTGGAGATAAGCAGGTAGCGTCCGTATTGGAAGTACAACGCGCAGAGCCCGGGATCGTTGGCTCCATCGGCCACTGCCCGGATCCTTTCATCGGTTGGATGGGAATCCTCATCCTGTCCACCAAGGTCGAGGGATACCCGGTCGAATAGCTCCCTGTAATCAAGGAGATGATCCGATCTGATTTTGGAATATGTTTTTGGCTCCAATGACGCCAACTGTTTTTTACAGAGTGCGTACGGATCGATTCCGCTCTGGGACGGCATTGTCTTCCAATCCTTATAGTTTGTGTTCGCCGTTAGCAGGAGGGTCACCGGTCCCGCTGTCTTGATTCTGAGGCGCCCGTTTGCATGCGTAATCTGCCCTTCCCTTTCAAACCGCACCATAAGTGTCACGGCGAAGGAAAGACCCCTGCTCCGGCCTTCCGGATCATAACGGACAGGTTCGCCAACTCCTATTCCAATACTTTCCAGGTAGTTTGGCGCAACGTTGATCGGACACCTACCAACCATTCCCAGGCCTTCCGGCTCGGGCATGGCGTGGTGTTTGAGTTGACTATCCAAAGCGATGGTCAGATCCAGCCCGGATGGATCGGCGCTTTCCAGACGGTAGACAAGAACCTGGTCAACCTTACTTGCAAACAGTTCGGTTTGGTGGAAGTATCCATTCACCCGAAAGGTCTTCTTGACCACCGCCTCACACAAATCCAGTTGGCGATGATAATCCCGCACTTCCTGTAGATTGTTGTAGCCCACGTCCAGGGTGCCCAAAGGCAGGTAGGATTCGGACCAGGGTCCCAGCATGGTGGATTCAACCAGCTTCTGGGCCGCAACGTACTCTTTGGAAAATATGAGTTTGCGGACTTCCTCCAGATGAACCGACGCCTCTGGATTGTCCGTGTTCCGGGGGAAACCGGACCAGAGGCTGTCTTCGTTCAATTCGATTCTCTCGTCGGGAATTCCCCCGTAGGCAAGGGCACCAAGCCTTCCGTTTCCAACTGACAGGCCTTCGGTGAATACCGCTGCGGGATGATCGTACCACAGGACTGGGTCTGCGGAAGTGATACCTTGGTTTGATCGTTGCGAAGCCTTTCTGATTTCCATATAACTCCATGCTTATTTTGAAGGGTACACTTGTTACTAATACGTTATGGAGGGAAATATGGATATGTCAACACACAGTCGTTATTACAAAGACATGGGGTTGACCTGTTCGCTTTCGGCGACAGAAGCCACAGCCGGTACCTGTACGTGCTTCGACTACACGGTCAGACACCCCTGCAGGGTCAGAAACCTCTCGCCTGCCCCGCTCAGAATGCCTGCAGACGCAAGCCGGCCACCACACTGAAACGGGAATCCGTACTGAGAAGAACGGCTCCGCAACTCATTGCCTGGGAGACAATCCAGAGATCGTTGTTTCAGCAAGCCCTTCTTTGCTTCCACGGGAGGGGTGTCGAGCTTTCAGCCTACCTTACATTTCCCATTGATCAGCTTCCCTGGAAGCGAGGACGAGTGCTTCACCACGGCCAAGAAGCAGGGATTGGGTATTCACAAGGGATGCCCAAAACGCATCCTTCAAAATCGTGCGCTGATAGACTTGCAAGGGGAGAAAGCGGGTCATTTGTTGTTCGAATTCGACTTTGATTCCCGGTTCCTCTTCCATTTCGACAATCCGTTTTCGGTAGGTATTGAGGAAATATTCTTTAGGGATTCCCCGCTCTGTCAGTTTTTTGCCAACATAGCCCCAGGATTGTTGTATGTCGCATCGTTGTTTCAAAAAGGCGGTATCCCAGAGATCCCGCGGCTTTATTTTATCCCTGCCTACGAAGGCTACCAACTTGTCGGCGAGTATCTCTTCCTCTGATTGACAATTCACTATCACCCCATCGGTTCCAAGATCTATCCTGTAATGGTTAAGCAGGGTATGCGCCAATCGTGTCTGGGAGGAAGTAAGTGCCACATCTATGTTTAGTCTTTGTTGCGGGATGCCTTTCTTCTCCGGACTTGTTACGATCCTGACCTTCCAGGTTTCTACATTCCCCTCTTTTCCTTGTTTGGGTTCCTGTACCGAAACGGGCAGACCATATTTCTTAATGAGGCCGGACGACAAGGCGTCTGCCATTGGAAATAGTTCCCGGTCCTTTAGTGATTGGTTCCCCGCCGTAAAGTCCAAATCCTCGCTATACCGCGAAGATCCATATATCAATCGGAGGCACGTTCCCCCCCCGCAAAAACAAGCTTGTTCAGAAATCCTGCTTCGGACAGGATGCGAAGAATATCGTGATGTATTATTTCTTTTTCTATGATTGACTTCAGCGTTGGTTCCCGCAATCCTTCCGTTGCTTGTTCATACAAAAAATCGAGTTTCGTCATTTTTCCTCTTTTTCCTCTTCGTCCTCGACCATATCCAGGTTGCGGCCAATTCTTTTCAGATCGCGCAGCGCGGTCCCGGGAGAAACCCGGAACATGCCAATATCTTCGTCCCAGATAAGGTTTCTGGCCAGGGTGTCCATTGATTTTTTGGTATGAGTGAATTCCACTACCCCGATACCTTCCAGCTCAAAAACCTGACTTCTGCCGCTGGTCATGATAGTGATGCGGTCGATCGGCATCTGGGAGATGCGTCCCGATTCTGAGAGCACGGATTCGAGGGAAAGGTAATTCAGGTGTCCGCTCCGAAGTTTCCGGGCTATCTTGTAGATGGTCTGTGGGTTGATCCGCTCGGCAGGCGAGAATACATAGATTCGCCGCGTGGGATTGTGCAGTATCCCGGCTGAGACAGCCCTCATCAGGAGCATCCGGGAGGCGGAATTGTCTTCTTTACCCATAAGCGTGAGCACGTCCTTTTGATGAAGGACCAGATCCTTGCCCTTTGCCAGATGGAACAGCTTTTTCTGAAGCTCCAGGAGTACGTTCATACTACCACCCATACAATGACTATATGGACAGTAGCATGAATATGTCAACACGAAGTCACTATTTCGGAGACAAAGTGTAGACATGTCAGCCTTCGGCAACAGCAATTGACGGTGTAGGTTCCTGCTCGTGCTTCGATTGTAGCGGTGACGGAATTGCGGAACTTCAAATACATAGGGATGGAGTGATGGTTGTCCCGATTACCGCACTCCGGGATTGAGACTAAACATAAGCCATAATATTACGAAATAGTGCAATCTTTAATCATATAGTGTACATATTTTTGGAAACTATTTGCCTTGAAGGTCCTTCAGGCTGTATCATACCGGCATGAACGAGACAGTGCGTCTTATCATCGCACAGCAACAGCGCAATTTGAGAAGCCGGTTCCCGATTGTGGCGAGGGATACGCAGATTCTCCCTGTTCGGGGCAAGGCGACTGTCATCATAGGCATTAGGAGAAGCGGAAAAACCACTTGGCTGCATGAGAAGATGGGAGCGCTCCTGAATGACGGCATTCCAACTGAAAATATCTGCTATATCGATTTTTCAGATGACCGCCTGGATTTTCTGGGGAACGAAACATCCGAACCGGCTGCGATTTCCGACACCTATTATGGAATGTATCCACACAACCATGACCGGAAGGTTTGCTTTTTATTCGACGAGCTCCAATACGTGAACAGGTGGGCCCAGTTCGTCAACAGGATACAGACAACGGAAAACTGCGAGGTCTATATCACCGGTTCATCCGCAAAGCTTCTTTCAAGGGAAATAGCGACCGAACTTGGCGGGCGGACCTTTACCTGGGAGATCTTCCCGTTCTCATTCCGTGAATTCCTTCGGGCCAACGGGAAGCCGGAGTCCATTACCGATATCTCCAGCAGGGATGTGATCATCGGCGCATTCGGTGAATATATCACTAAGGGAGGAATGCCCGAGCGCTTGGTCCTGCCACAGGAAACCATGGCCGAAATGTATTTCCAAAATCTGGTGAATGACGTGATGACCAGGGACCTCATACTCAGATACAACATCCCGCATCCGGTCCAACTGAAAAGAATGATACAGATGCTGATGAACAACATGTCGCACCTTATTTCCGTGAACAAGCTGAAGCAACGTCTTGCGGGAGAAAGGAACAAGCTGTCGCCGGAATTGATTGGTGACTATATGGACAAGCTGAATGACTGTTACTTGATGTTCACTGTTCCGATCCGATCGTACAACACCGCCGTCCAGGCAGTGAACCCGAAGAAAGTCTACTGCATCGACCATGCGATGGCGCGGGCCTTCTCCCTCTCCAATTCCGACAACCACGATCTGGCCCTGGAAAATCTGGTCTTTGTAGAGCTCAGGCGCAACATGCAAAATGTGTTTTATTATAAGACCGCGAGGGGCGATGAAATCGACTTCGCAGTCGGTCCGGATTCCGACATCCGTCTCATTCAGGTATGCTGGGAGCTTGGTAAACAGAACGGAACAAGACAACGCGAGATTGTTGCTCTCCTCGATGGCATGAAGGAATTGGAATTAAAGGAGTCCTGGATAATCAACGCATACGAAGAGGAAGAATACCAGGATAAGGAAACCGGCAGGCTGATCCACATGATTCCTGCTTATAAGTGGCTCCTCATAGAGACGATAGTGCCGATTCCTCCCCCATGGGGATGAGCGAGGGGGCACGGGCGGGGCGGCATCCCTGCCGCTGCTGAATCGCGTTGCGATTCGGCAACGGCAACATGCGGCGACATCCATGTCGCCGTGCTCCCCTTCGCTTCCCCCCGCAGGACTTCCACCCTGACCCGGCATCAAACGCTCCAGGCGCTTTACTTATTCGCCGAAATGGGCTGGCACCGGAACAGTAAATCGGTTTTGGACGGACGGACCGGAGATAGACATGCTTGCCTGTGTACGACCGGAGGCAGCTGCCACGGGATAATCGTAGGTATAGCTGGAAGCCTCGTAGTAGTAGTTGCCGGCATCATCCTGGTAATAGCTGAAGGCTTCACGGCTTTTCAGTTCCTCGCCGTCAAGGGCGGTGTAGTCGAAGTAAGAAACCCCGACGGCGTAACCGTCCGGATCGTAGGTATAGCTGCGGTACAGCATCACCTGGCCGTCGGCGTTGAGGACCGACCGGGTACGCTTTTCGCGGTAGCTGGCGCTTGCCGGACCAACGTCGGCGAAGGTGTAGAGAAGGGCCGATTTCAGGGTGCCCGGATCATTCTCGGCGTAGGTCGACTGCAGGTAGAGATCGTCGCCATTGTAGGAAAAAATATTGATCATGGTGGTTTCGTAATCCTCGCCGACGCCATCTGCGGCCGGGATACGCAGATAATGCGTCTCCTGGACCGCCCGGGCGGGCGTACCCGAATACACGGGCGTATAGCGTTCCTTGAGGTCGGCTGTGCCCGCGTCCCGGTAATAACTCTCCTCGGCGTAGGTCCCGTCGGGGTTGTACGTGCAGACGCGGTGCTCGATGACGGCATCGGTTCCGTCAGTCAGCAGGAAATCGGTGTAGAACCATGGACCGTCCGCGTAGGGCTGCACATAGCTGGCGGTATAACGGGCGGACAGTTCCAAACCGGTTGTGCCTGCTTTCCACAGCTCACCACCAACGATATTCCCCGTAGAGCCATCGTATTCGTAGTTGATGTCGGCGGTTTTGGTGGTCGTGTTGTGGACGGTGGCGCTGGAATAGACCGCGACGAAGACGATCCGGTCCGAGGTGTCGATGGTATAGACCAGGTTCTCGGTCAGGACCCCCGAGCCGTCGTAGACCCATTGTTCGACCGGGAGTCCGGTGTCGGTGTCATAGCGTTCGACAAAGCGTTCGAACCGGGTCTCGACGCGGGTTTCAAGTTCGGGCAGAGGATCGGGATCGGGGGTAGGATCGGACAGAAAGGGACAGGCCACCAGCGACAGGACAAGGCTGAGGATGTCAGCGGCGATGACGACGGAGAGGATACGGCGCATGGTGGCCTCCTAAAAGGCACCGGCGGGCGAAGCGGCGCCGACCAGATATGGGATGTTAAGGACGCGTGCTGCGGCGTCTTTATCTTGATCGGTGGACAGGTCGAGGAAGGTCCAGACCGGGAATTCGTTCGCCAGCAAATTGAGCGTCCATTTTCCGTCGTAGACTTTGCCGGAGATGCCGGTAAAGACGCCGAACTCGCCCGACAGCGCAAGTTCGCCGGTGGCAAAGGCCGGCCCTGCAGGAGGCGCTAACCCGGTATCGTAGCCGATGCTGGCGGAGGCGCTGCCGGCAACCTTCAGATAGGGACCGCCACCGGCTTCAAATTCGGTCATGGTGATGCCGATGACCTTCACCTTGGCGCCAAGGAAGAACTTCATTTTGGCGGTCACCGCACCTTCGATCGAAGGATCGAGCGATACATGAAAGTCCGTATTGCCGCCCCAGCCGCGGACGTCCGTGGGCCAGATGACCGGAGCATTGCCTGCCAGGGTACAGCTGGCACCAGCACTGCCTTCCAGACCGAAGGTGAAGGGGATGGAAAGCGTCAGGCTGCCTTCAAGGCTGGGTCTGAAATAGATGCCGGCCTCGGCTTCTATACCCACCTTCGGCGTACCCAAACCCTTGATCATGAAGGGATCTTTGGGCTGGAGAGCGCCTTCGAGGGTGAAGCTTACCGCTCCGTTCAGGTCTACACCCCAGCTTAGGGCTCCGCCGATATAACCGTAGTCCTGGCGATAGCTCGATGCCAGCCAGACCTTCCAGGACGTCAGGACGACGGAGGGCCAAATCATGCCGATGGACACGTCGCTGGTGATGGACCCGCCAAACGCCAGTCTGATTACAGTGTGTTCATCGGCGGACTTATACAGTTCCTTCTCAATGCTGGCGATGTTGATCGTCCCTCGGCCAGCCCCATCCTCTGAACCGACCGATTCTCCCAGACTTGCCGCGGCGGCGGCGAAGCTGACCGTCTGGTAGGGAATGGAGACGTAAAGGAAGACTTCCTCGGGCGCTGGCCGGACGGCGTCGACGTAGAGATTCCGACCCTGCCGGCTGACGGCTGCCGCCCGGCGGGCGACTCCATCGGCGTCGATGAAGACGCTGCCCACGGCCAGGTCTCCGGGTGAAGGCCGAACCAAAACCCCGCCCCGGATCATCCCGGCCAGGCCGTCTGGACGGAAATCTATCACTTCGGAACGCAGGTCGATGACGCTGTTCATGAAGCGGTCCTGGAGACCGCCTCCTTCATCTGCGATGATTCCTCGCGCGGACACGGCTCGGGAGGCCGCGTCAGGGGCTATGGCCCGTCCGGAGGGAACCGCGTCGGCGGCTCCCTGCGACAGGACATTGCCGTAGGCGTCGACCTGCATAAGACCGACCAAGCCGCCGTCCGGTCCGTAATAATAGGTCGCGACCGCCAGGGTAGTAAGCCCCACGGGGTCTGTCAGGCGGCGCTCCAAGCCAGCCGGACGGCTGTCGTCCGTGGCGGCGGCGGCCACCGTCCGGGTGGATACGGTGCCGAGGGACCGGCCGGTAGCGGCGTCCTCGCGCGTCGCGTAATCCAGGAGGCCGTTCTTGCCGTAGAAGCAACTAAGCAACTCGGTTTGGCCGTCGATACCGGCCGTTCGGGAGGTGCGGATTTCGCCGGCTTCCCCCAGTGTGTAGACTGCAGCCTCGACGCCAGCCTCGCGGACATGGACGATGAGCGGACCATCGCTGATTGGGTCGACGGCACAGCCGACCATCGTCGCAGCCAGGATGGCCAAGCTGACACGGACAATCGATAACATGGTTTTATGCATTGTTTTCCCCGAGGATATTTCACAGCGTTCGGGCGGCCGGGACAGCGCCTGATAGCGCAATAATGAGCGGCGGCGGCGCGATGGCTACACGGTGCCTTATGGCACCGCGTAGGGATTTTTACGGATTCTCGCTGATGTGGCTGGGCGGCGGTACGATGATGCCCCGTGTTCCAGGCCGCGATGGTCCACCCCCGTTAATTTTATCGAGCTGTTCGGAGTCCAGTTCGTCCTTTTCCCGGTTTTTCATCTTCGACGGTGTGGCGGGCTTCTTGGCAGCTTTTTTTTCGGTCATGCAAACCTCCAATATATCATTACCATAATGATAGCACTGGTCCGGCGGCTTGTCAAAAAACGGGTTTCGTGTGCCTTTTATCTTCAGATCGTCTGGCAGCGCAGCATTTCTGCGAAGCGTCCGCCTGCAGCCGCCAGACCTTCATAGGAACCGTCCTCCACGACTTCACCATTGTCCAGCACATAGATGCGGTCGGCCTTGGCTATTGTCGATAGCCGGTGGGCGATTACCAGGCGGGTGGCCTGCAGGTTTTCCAGGCTGCGGGCGACGGTCGCCTGGGCGAGGTTATCCAGGGCGGAAGTGGCCTCGTCGAATAACAACAGGCGGGGTTTGCGGACGATGGCCCGGGCTATGGCCAGGCGCTGGCGCTGGCCGCCAGACAGGGTACCGCCGCCAGCCGGCAGTATGGTGGTCATGCCCATCGGCAATTCACGGATGTCCTCTTCCAGGCCGACCAGGCGGGCGGCTTCCCACGCAGCCACCTCGTCGGCACCCGAGGATCCAAGTATGGCACTACGTATATCGCCGCCGAGCGGCCGGTCGTTCTGGAGGACCACACCTATCTGGCGACGGACAGCCAGAGCGTCCAGCGCAGCCAAGTCCTGACCGTCGTAGTAGACCGCGCCCGAATCCGGCGCGGCGAAACCGAGCAGCAGCCGGATCAGGGTCGACTTGCCGGAACCGGAGGCGCCGACAACGGCTACGAATTCACCGGGCTTCGCAAGGATCGAAACATCCCTGAGTACGAGTGGACCATCCGTACCGTAGCGAAAGCGTAGATGGTTTGCCTCGATCCGGCCAGAAAGCACCCCTGGCGGGTGCTTACCTGCGTCGCTTTCAGGAACCGCCTCCATGATGGGCCTCATCCGCCGGTAGATCGGAAAGACGCCGAGAGAAGCAACGGCGGCTTGGGCGAGTTGGAGCAGGGCGGACTGAAGGATGGCGAAAGCTGCTGCAAAGGCCAGAAACGAACCGACGCTCAGGCGATCGCCCAAGCGCGGTGCCGCCCAGACGTATAGGAGAAGCTGGCAGACAATCGGATAGGCGGCATGGAAGACGCTCAAGCCATTGGCAAGCAGGCCGGCCCGGTGGGCAGAACGCTTCTGGTCGGCAAAACCTTCCGCCCAATGGGCGAAAGCGCCGTCCTCCGCCCCGGCTGTCCGAAGTTTGGTGACGCCGGAAACGAGCTGTAGCCCGACTCCGAGGCTACGCCCCTCCAGATCGCGGGTACGGCCGTCCTCCCGTACCATAGGCCAGCCGACGGCCAAGGCGGCAACCAAGCCGGCGAAGGCGAGCAAGCCTGCCCGGAATGCCAAGCCGGAATCGTAGTGAAAAAGCAGGACCAGGTTGGTCAGGGACAGGAAGCCGGCCAAGAGGCTCGAAACGGCCGCCCCTGAAAGGAGGGAGCGGATGGCAGAAACCCCCAAGGTTCGCTCTGCCAGGTCACCGGCGGTGAAGTTGGCGAAGAAACCAACCGGCAGGGATAGCAGGCGGTCCCAGAGCGCCGCTTGGACGCCGCCGTCCAGACGTTCCTCCGCCCGCAGCAGCCGGATCCCCCGGGTCAGGTCAAAGAGCAGGCCGGCGATGGCGCCGACACCGAGGGCAACAGCCGCCTGGACGAGCAGAATGGTCTCTGCTTCAGGTATTACCGAATCGAAGAGCCGGCCAGCCAGAATAGGCGCCAGAAGGCTGAGCAGGGCTCCGGCCAAACCGGCAGCGGCCGCCGCGGCCAGGTCGCCACCCGAGCCGCACAATCCAAGGGCCAAAAGATCACGGCCGCGTAGCGGCCGGCTCGGCAAAGGCCGGTAGAAGACCCGGGCCAGGCCGGAAAGTCTGTCGGCCTCCGCCTGGCCAATATGTTTTGCCGTGCCGTCAACCGGATTGACGAGGCTGTAGCGACGCCAAGCGCGCGGCAAGGCAGCCAAGGGTTGGCCATCGGTGGCGCGGAAAACGAGAAGTGGTCCTGCCTCGGTCTTCCACCAGTCGCCCTTTAGTGCCACTTCCCGGGTGCGGAAGCCGGAGGCCCGGGCGATATCGTCCAAGCTCTCGGTTGATCCGGGATCGGCTGAACCGGCGTGCGACGAGCGGGCTTCCATGCCCATAGTCCGGGCTACTAATGAGCAGGCTGCCAAAAGCGGTCCGGTATCGGGACCGGCGGCTGCGGGGAGCGCCCGGCTGCGGCCAAACACAGAAGCCAGCCGGGAAACGCCGCGCTCGGATAAGCGGCGCTGGACTTCCTGGCGGCGGGAGATACGAATCCGTTCGGCCGCCTCGGCTTTCCAGGTGTTGGCTGCGGCACAACGCAGGGCAAAGCTGCCGAACCAAGCCAAAGCGGCACCCAAATCTCCGCCTTCCGCCTTTGGCCAAGTTTCACTGTAGTCCAAAACGGTCGGGTTGCGGACGGCCAACCAAGCCTGTTTGATCAAGGGGAAGGGGAGGTCCGGATCTGGTGGGGGGAAATCGGTCCGGCCCATGAATGCGGGATCGCCTGATAGGACCTTGACCCAGACTGTATTCAGACTGGGATGGAAGACACCCCCTTCGGTCGCCTCTGTCCGGCCAGCGCCGGCCAAGGCGCGGGAGGAGCGCGGCATTATTTCCCTGCTGCCCAGTGCCAGAGACACATGGCGGATCCAGCGACGCAGCAGACGTTCCACATCGTCAGCCAGCGGCGTTCCGGTGCCCAACTCCAGGAGTTCGGCCAATCCAAGCTCGCGCAGCACACAGCCGGGCGAACCGACGGCGAACATGCCTCGACCGGAACCACCCGCGCCTGGTTCGGCACCTACCAGGATGTCTCCGGGAGGCGCGCTGAAAAAAGTCCGGCGGACGCCGATTGGCAGGCCGCCGGATAGTCGCAAGGTGAATACGTCTGCATGCGCTTCCTCGACGAGCCAAATCCTGTCTGTCCGGTCGAGAGCGATGATCTGGTTTGCGTCAGTCGGCAGGGCGGCTCCTCGGCCCGCCAATGCCGCTATCAAATCCGGCATGCTCGGTCCTCCCCTATTGCGCACGCGCCAGGCGGGCGTACAAACCGCTGGAAGCCATCAGCGCATGGTGGGTACCGCGCTCAACCACCCGACCACGGTCAAGTACAACAATTTCGTCGCAATCACGCACCGTACTCAGGCGGTGGGCGATAACCAGGCAAGTGCAGCCTCGCCGTCTCAGTCTGTCCTCCACCTGCTTCTCGGTAGCCAGGTCGAGGGCGCTCGTAGCCTCGTCCAGCACCAACAGGCTTGGGTTGGTCGCGAGTGCCCGGGCAATCTCAAGGCGTTGGCGCTGCCCCCCAGAAAAATTGGCACCGCGTTCAGCGACAGCCCCCAGGTAGGCACCAGGCCGAGCGGCGATGTCGTCGTGGATGCTGGCGTCGCGCGCCGCTTCGATCAGGTCGTCCTCAGGTAGGCTGCCGTCCCAGAGTGCCAGGTTAGCCCTGATCGATTCGGCGAACAGGAAACCGTCCTGGTCGACAATCGCCACCGAATTGGCAAGCAGAGCAGGCGCCAATTCTGCACGCGGGTGGCCGTCGAACAGGATATCGCCTTCCCAGGGCTGATAGAGCCCGGAGACCAGCCGGGCTACAGTGGACTTGCCGGACCCGGATGGCCCTACCAAAGCCACCCGTGAGCCCGGCTCCAGCTTGAGGCTGAAATCGAGCAGCAACGGTGGAGCCAGCTGGTTATAGCCGAAAGTGACTCCACGCAACTCGAGGGCTCCGGTTAATTTGGAACGGGGCACTTCAGCGCTATCCCCGGCCGTTGCCACGACCGGGACATAGCGGGGATCGGGCGAACAGAGCAGGACGTCATCCAGCCGGTTCAAGTCAGCGGCGGCTTCCTGGAGCCGGGCTCCCAGGGCAGCCAGCTGGTTGACCGGTCCGAGAAAGGCGGCCATAAGGGCCTGGAAGGCGACCAGGGTGCCGAGGGTCAGGCGGCCATCGATAACACGGAGACCACCGACCGCCAGCACGGCGGCGAAACCCAATGCCGACAAGCAGGCGGGGACAGCCGCAGCCAGCTGACTGGGCAGGGCCAATTCTCGCCGGGCGTCCATCGCCTTTGCCTGGTGACCGGCCCACAGTGAGAAAAAACCGGTTTCTTCCCCCGAAGCCTTCAGGTTCTCGATCATCCGGACACCTTCCATCGATAGGCCCAAGAGCTGGCCGATCGCCTGCTCGAGTCGTTGGTTGAGGACCCGGCGACGTGAGGAGACCAGACTGAAGGAGACCAGGTTAAGGGCGCCGAGGCCTAGTGCGGTTAAGCCTAGTAGTCTATCGTAGCCCAGCATCGCCAGGGCGTAGAAGCCGGCGGTCGCCAAGTTGAGCGCCTCGCTGACTAAGTGGCCAGCCAGGAGGGCGGCCACCTTGTCGTTAAGCTGGACACGGGCACCCACCTCTCCAGCCTGGCGCTGGTCGAAAAAATGGGCAGGCAAACGCAGGAGCCGGCGGAAGAAATCGGCCGATCCGGTGATGGCCAGTTTTGTCTCCAGGCGAAGCAGGACCGAGCGTTGCAGGCCGACCAGGAGGACGCGTGCGGTAGCAGCGGCAGCCAGAGTCGCGGCCAGCACGGCGAGCCAGCCGTCGGCAGCGGCCGGATCCGCGTTAGCCGCGGCGACGTAATCGACAAAAATCCTGGTAGCCGCCGGGACGAGGAGGCCCGGCGCTACCAAGAGCAGGCCGGCCAAGGCGGCGTATGCCAAGGGTCCACTGTGGCCGCGAAGGCGCGGCCACAGTGCGGCGGCCAGCCCACGCCTGTCGCCGCCACGGCGGAAGTCCGGACCGGGAACGAAGGTCAGGACGACGCCGGTGAATGACTGGTCGAATTCGGCTGCCGGCACGGTCCGTGGGCCGACGGCTGGATCATTGATCAGGCGTCTTTGGCCTCGGGCACCCTCGTAGACGACGAAGTGGTTGAAATTCCAGAACAGGACCATCGGCGCCGGCAGAGAGGACAGCTCTTCCGGCTCCTTGGTGTACCCGCGAGCCTCAAGGCCATATTTTCGGGCGGCCAAAAGCAGGTTGGAAGCTTTGGAGCCGTCCCGCGAGACACCGCAATCCAGGCGGAGTTGTTCAAGCGCCACCCACCGACCGTAACCGGCCAGCACCATGGCCAAGCTGGCGGCGCCGCATTCGGCTGCCTCCATCTGCAGGACGGTAGGGACGCGCCGACGTATCATTCCGGCTCCGGCAGATATTTTGTCAGGAAGGGAAAGACCAGCACCAAAGGAGAGAGTCGGGCGACAGCTACGCTGGCCGTGCAGGCCAGACCGGTTTTAAGCCGGTGGCCAGGACCCGATGAGCCTGTCCAAGCATAGCCCGATGGCGTTGCAGGAGCCGGAAGCAGAGCCAGACGGACTTCGACCGGAGCGCCACCGTGTGACAGTTCGCCGGCCAGAACCGGATCACCAAGAACCGAAGCCAATGCCGGCAATGACGTCGGGTACTCTGCGACGGCGACCACGTAGGCACGCAGGGCGCCGTATTCCGTCCGTGCGAAGCCAACCGGCTGGACCAATGCGACCATACCGATTTCAATAGCGGCGGCCTGGTCAGCGGAGACGTAGACGACAGCCTGGAGGTCTCCCACCGCACCGGACGGCCCGACAGTCGGCTCCAAGATCAGCAGGGGAGTGCCGGCGGCGACGTAGTCTCCCGGCCGGACCGATGCTTCCAGCACTCGGCCATCGACCGGACTGGTCAGGTTGAGCGGACTCGAGTCCGGGCGATCCAGGTGGAGGAGTCCATCGCCGGCACATACCTCCGCTCCGGCGACGACGGACAGCTCACCCACGACGCCAGCAACCGGTGCCGCAACGGTTCTGAGGCCGAGCGGGCCCAGCAAGCGGCCACGGCCGGTCGCCTTGACCGGAACATCACCCCACACGCCCCACAGACCGGCAGCAAGGATGACCAGGCCGACCGCGGCCAAGGCCAGGACGGAAGCCGGGGAAGTGACCCGCATCAGGGAATCGAGGCGCTCGGGGGATGATTGCCGCTCGAGAGCAACCTCTCGGAATAACTTATCCGCCATGGGTCCCGCCTTTTTCGGACTTTGGCAATTATAATCGATTTCTGCCGCACCAGCCAGCCGCCTGTTCATTCTGGCCAAGAACGCTCAAGGAAATACCCGCACCGATGCGCTGGATGCATTCCGATCTGCGTCTGACTAAATCGCCTCGGTTGTATCGCCATTTCCGCTTATGTTGGTGGATTGAAATAGAGTCGGCAAAGTATTGTAGGCTGACGAGGAAGGATCCCCCTTCGCTTCCCCCCGCAAGCCTTCCAGTTCAACACGATGTCACCAATTCAACTACAACGAATTTGCTCGTCCGCCCTCGGTTATCGCAAGCTCCGGCTCCTGCACGTGCTTGGCCCGTGCGGTCAGCCACTCCCGCAGACTTGGAAGGGTCGAGGCCACCAAACCGGTCAGTTCCACCGCCGTCTCATGGCCGTAATGGGACAGGATGTAGTCCACCAGTTCGTGGTCACACCTTTCGCTCATCACCGCCTGGTTGAACTCATGGAAGGAATACTTGCGGGCATCCTTGTCATCCTTGAGGATTACTTCGAGCTGGGTGGGCGTATCCAGGGCGGCTCGGAGGCTGCCTTCGGTACGGGGTTCTTCCCTGAATAGGTAGAGCAGGTCCAGGATGGCTGCGAAGCGGTCGTCCTTGTCGCCGGAGATGACCCGTGGGATGATTTCCTCCAGGTCCCGCCTGCGCAGTTTGAGCACCATCAGGTACTTGCTGCCGCCTTCTATGAATCCGGCCACGAAGTCGGACCAGATCTTGGACTGGACTATGGCGGGAATTCCCGCGAGGTTGCCCAGGGGCGCAAAGATGGTAGCCAGGGGCCAGGCGATTACACTGCGGAAGAAGTTAGCCCGTACGACCTTCCTGTCAAAGCCGCGGAGGATATTATGGGTAGCCAGGTACAGGCCGTTGGAGAAAGCGATAAAGAAGAACTTGACCGAATTGAACAGCAGCCCCTCGTTTGCCAAAGGCCATAAGGTGTCAAATTGGGTTTTTACAAAACCCAGTATGGGTACCGAGAATCCGGTCCAGAAAAGCGAGCGCGCCACGTTGCCGAAATTAACGCTCTTCAGGTTCCACTCACTCAGACGGGTGCCCCTGCTGGCCACGAGGTCGGCTATGGAGTTTCTGAAACCGGTGATGAAAAGCCAGAGGCACGCGTACACGGGGCCGATATAGTGGTTCGCCACGACGAAACCGATGGCGGCGAAAATGAGATTGACCAGGGTCGGGTTCAGATAGCGCCAGACTCGGGTGGGACTGATATAGGCCCCTTCTATTTCCGGCTCGTCCCCAAGAAGGTTGGGAGTCCCACTGGAAATCTTGCCCATGCTGAGGATGACCGGCGAGGAAGCCACCATTTCCCGGGTAACGTGTCTGCCCTCGGCTTCTATCATCGCGGAGACCAGGGGAGGGAGGGCGACATGCCGCTTTATATATTTTTTCCGAAACCTGCCGCCTATCCGGTCCTGCCGGATGAAGCCCATGCCCGGTATCCTGGGATTCCGTCCTGTCGCGTCGCTGCCGCAAACGGGAATGAAAGGTGGAATTCCATTCAGGGCACTATCCTTGTTCAGGTCGTTGATGAAACGGACGAGTTGGAGTATCTCGTCCGGGTCGCGGAGCACCGAGTCCTGCATATTGTAGATTTCTACCCGGTCTATAAGGCCCCTGCTTTTCTCCAGCAACTTTTTCGCCCGGTCCAGGCCGTGTTCAAGGGGATGCAGGATCTTGAGCGAGCAGCCCGCTCCAGCCAGGACAGACTTGATTTTGGGCAGGTTGTCGAAGACCGTCTGGTAATCGCCTATCTTGGGATTGGTAAAGTACTGCTTGCGCAGCTGATCGGGATTGAGCTCCCGGAATAGCTTGCGGATACTCGTGTAGCGGTCGTCGATGATGCGGTAATCCCACTCGGAAATAATCTTCTTGCGGAAGTCAGCCCGCGCTTTCTCCCGTTGCACCTTTAAAAGAAGCACGCGGTTGAAAAGTACGGGCTTGTAACAGGAATACAGGAATTCTCCCAGCTGCAGGCGGTTGACGCTGGAAAGCGGAATGAGCGCGGTCAGATCCTTCAATTCCAGCTTGGGTATGGAGTAGAGCTTATTAGGGGGATACCCCTCGTTCAGCTCGCCCAGCGCGGTCTTGTTAAAATTCTTGAGCAGGTCCTTTACAGCCTCTATTCGATAGGCCTGGTTCTTGTCCAGGCCGTCGAACAGGTCGTGAAGTTTGGAGGCATTCTCCCTGAACCAGCGTTCGGTCTCCTTGCCATTCTTGAAGGGTGGCAGGAGGACCATGAAATGGAAACGCCGGCCTTGGACCATCAGACTGAATTCGAGCCCGATATTCACCCGGATGCCGACTATCTTGCCGGCTTCCATCGCCTCCACCATCATTTCCAGCGAATCGGAGGAGGTGTAGGAAATGGTCAGGGTGGAGATCCCCTTGATGAAGGCGTCGATGAGCAACTGGGTGGCGTTCTTGCGTCCCGAGCTGGCCGTGTCGTGGACATGCTCGTCCCAGCCGGCATCCATATTTTTTAGGCGCTCCCCCGATTCGGGTAGTTCGATGATGTTGAGCTCGTCACACAGTTTTCGGATTACCTGGTACTGGCCGTGGGAAGAAACGGAAAAGTCCTGCAGGAGCTCGAGCTGCCTGCGCCGGTTGCCCCGATTCTTGACGGTTTCCTTTATAAGCGCCATCTGCACGCGGGCGGTATTCAGGGGAAGATCCAGGGACTTCGCGTGAAAGGATACGTCCACCATCATACGCAGGGAACGCAAGCGGGCGCTGTACTGCCTGGATTCCAGATCGCGGATCACCATCAGGTAATCTTCCGCGATGGAAATGCGCCGTTTCTTGAACCAGCGTGTGATACCGAGAGCGTGGGAATGAGGGGCCGGGACGATGACATCCGGGCTGTCTATAAGCGCATTGAGTTCGCGACGTAGCTTATACAGCTCCGACGAAAAACTGAAGGTGTTAATGAACTTGTCCCAATAACGGCGCAAACGCGGTCTATCCATGTGGTTCCATCCCAAAATTATAAGTATACAATGATACGGCGCAATTCTCAATTAAGAAAAAGGGCAAAAAGGACGTGTACCCGATAGGTTGGCGAGAAGCAATACCCGTTATTTATGACTATTATTATCAAGTTATTTGACTAGCTCGGGGCTACTGTATACCTTAGATTCAGGAGGCTACCATGAAAGCCCTCATATTGAGTTCCATCGTGGGTTCCCTGCTCATTTTTACGGCCGGGTGTGCCAGTTCCAGGACTTCGGCCATACCCGAACCGCCCTTCGATCCGGCACGTACCGGCACGGATACCGCTGTTTTCGCGGGAGGCTGCTTCTGGGGGGTGGAAGGCGTTTTCGAAGAGCTTGAAGGTGTCATCGACGTCGCATCCGGTTATGCCGGTGGCGATGAAGCCACTGCGGTGTACGAACAAGTCGGTACGGGAATGACAGGACACGCGGAGGCTGTCCGCATAGTCTACGACCCGGCCAAAATCTCTTACGGCACCCTGCTCAAGGTATTCTTCTCGGTTGCCCACGACCCCACCCAACTCGGCTACCAGGGACCCGACCACGGCCCTCAATACAGGTCGGCCGTATTCGCCGTCAACGAAGACCAGGAAAAGGCCGCCGAATTGTACGTTAAAACCCTGGATAGCGCGAAGGTGTACCCTTCCCCCGTGGTTACCGAGATAGTCCCCCTCACGGAGTTCTATCCGGCAGAGGACTACCATCAGGATTTTATGGCACTTAACCCCGACTATCCCTATATAGTCCAATGGGACGCGCCTAAAATCGTCCAGCTCAAGACCCATTTTCCCGAACTTCTGAAGACATCATCCAAGAAGGTGGAAACCTGGCGGGGTTATACGCTTATCAAGGGCGACGAAAGTTTTACTCCCCCCATCACCAGGACCGAGGCGGAATGGAAACAATTACTTCCACCCTTTGCTTATGGCGTCCTTCGTGAGGCCGATACGGAGGCCCCCTTCACCGGCGCTACCTGGGACGAACACCGCCCCGGGACCTGGTACTCGGCTGCCACAGGCCAGCCCTTGTTCCTCACCGAGACCAAGTTCGAATCCGGCACGGGCTGGCCCAGTTTTTCCAAGGCCATAGAACCGTCGGCTGTCATCCTGCGCAGCGATACAAGTTACGGCATTACCAGGATCGAAGTGCTCGATTCCTCTTCCTTGAGCCACTTGGGTCACCTCTTTGACGACGGTCCCATCGCAAGCGCGGATTTTCCGGAA
>Ga0172379_10003670_pt1 | contig 24012 bp, 22 predicted proteins | sample GrowelOW334metaG_FD_119756 | JGI IMG/M metagenome (GOLD analysis project Ga0172379, IMG submission 119756) | Groundwater microbial communities from an aquifer near a municipal landfill in Southern Ontario, Canada - Groundwater well OW334 metaG | ecosystem: Environmental > Aquatic > Deep...
CGGGTGTTGGAACCTGGGCGTTCAGAGTGGAACTGGCATCGGCAATCTGCTTTTTTATCAAAAACTTGACCAGGTTATCCCCGGTGCCGCTGGCCATGGCGATCAATGAATCACGATATTCCGTCAGCGGGATAACCGCTTCGGTACTCTGGCCTTCTTTGAGCAAAGCAAGTGCCTCATTCAAGCGGGTATTGGCCTGCTGAATCCGTTTCTCCGTCTTCCCGTCGTGTGTCAGCGTGAAGAAGACGTCGACTTCCTCCGCCATACGCTTGGCCGGATAGAGGAAGGATGTCGGAAGAATACCGGCCATCTGTTCACGCTGCCGCTCGAGCATTTTGGCTATTTCGGACCGGTGCGCGGCGTCCTGTTCCAAATTCCCGGAAACCCAGTCTTTGGAAAAAGCTGAGGCCTGAAGATTCACTATATCGAATGTTTGATTGCCCTTGGCCGTCACGCTTTCGCCGGAAACCAAAAAGGCAACCTGCTTCCCGTACTGGAACGTTGCTCCACGGTCATAAACTCCCACAACCGTATGCCGTCCATCTTCTCCCACAGAGGCACTGCCCGAATTGAGTGCCAAAATACCCTGCGGGGTTTCTATCGTCAGACTTTCCGAAACCGGCGACAGCAAGCCGAGGATCCAAACCTGGCCCCGGATCAGCGTCGCCGTCGGACCGAGCGAAGAAGTCTGGATATGGTCGGCTACTACATGAAGTTTCAGTGTCGTTTCAGCCGCCATGCGGAGCACTCCGTCATCATTCAAAATGATCGTCGCCCGGGAATTGCCGGTCCGGATCATTATCGGATTGTTGATGACTTCCGGGTTATTAACCGCCCGCCACACTCCTCCGACGAAGACTGAAACTTCTTCACCGTTCGGAATAAGCTGGACCTTAAAATCCGCCCGGGTGGCTGGCGCCAGGAAAACCAGCGGCATCGCCCGAAGCAGGATGATAAAAACCGCGAACGCCGCGGCCCAGCGGATGGCACTGTGAATCCGGGGCGCCTCCTGGGGCGGCTGAAGCCGGGAAAGAATCAACTGCTTGAGTGTCGAGAACCGTAAGGCCGGCAGGTTCGTCGCCTGTGCCAGATCTCCCAGATCGGAACCGAGCTTGGGCCGTACCAGCTGCATTATCCGGTCCCGGAGCCGCATTTGCAGAGCGGGACCGGGTACGGTTTGTTCAACCGCCGCAAGCAGTTTTTCCGGTTTTATCCGGCTAAAAACGGCCGATTTTGCCTTACGCGCGAGCCTGTCACTGGGCGTGACGCTCTCGGCGAGGCGCTGGAGGGTGCGTTCATCGAACATGGAAATGCCTGTCTGCGCTTGCTAAAACGGAAAAGGGGCTCTTATCGTTACAAGAAAATACGGCCAAAAACCGGGAAATAGGGCCGACTTGGGAGAAAATGATTTTCAAGAGGCTTTTTCGGCGGAAGGAAGCAGTGTTTCGAGTTTCTTAAGCCCGCGAAATTTCAGCTGCCGGACATAACCCTCGGTCATTTTCAGCGCTTTGGCGACTTCACTGTGACCCAAGCCGGCAACGTAATGCAGCAGAAGCACATCGCGATAATCCTTGGGCAGACCCAATAGCGCCCGCCGGACGACTTTGACCGAAAGTTTGCGTTCGGCATAAAGCTGAGGATTGTTTTCCCGGTTCTCATCAACCAGATCTTCGCTCAGTTCCTCGAAACCCCGCTCGCTCCGGTAAGCATCTATCAGCGTGTACCGGGCGATGCGAAAGAGCCAGGCCGAAAACGGCACACCGGCAAACGGCCGATAACTCGACAATTTCTCCCAGGCTTTCACGAAAACGTCGGCTACCAGGTCCTCGGCCAGATCTTCCGGAAACCGGAATACAATATAGCGGTAAATCGGCGTCAAAAAGACATCGTAAATCCGGCCGAAGGCTTCGGTATCACCGTTCTGCGCCCTGGCGACCAGGGCCGTAAGTTCCTCCGGTGATAGCGCTGGGCTGGACATTGAGCAAAGAGTATAGCGGATGCCCGGGTTGACCAGCATTAACGTTTTTAATCCCCCTTATTCCCACTCGATAGTCGCCGGGGGCTTGTTGGTGAGATCCAGAAAAACCGCGTCGATCCCCTTGAGCTTTAGAATGCGCTTCGTCATCCGCTCTAGAACATCCTTCGGCAAGTGAACCGCATTGGCTGTCATTGCATCCTGCGACTCGATGGGGCGGAGCACGATTGACTGACCGCCTTCGCCGAGACCGCAAGGAAGAAGTACAACCGGAAACTGCCAGATTTTCTCATATAGATCAGCTTCTCGCATTTCTTCGTCAACGATCGCATCCGCTTGACGAAGCAGATCGGCACGATCCTTTGTTACGAAAGATGGTGTGAATGTAAAATCAACCGGCTTTTCATTCGATGTGCATAGAAGAACTCTGTTTATTTCAGGAACACCGTTTGGAATAAGTGTCGCGAAACTTATGTCGCCATCCTCCACATTGCAGGAATTTTTATGGAAAAGCACGAGTGCGTGCCGGTAAGTCCGCCCATCACCCTGAACTCCAACAGACCGTATCGGAAGAATCGTACGTGAAACTGGGAGAGCGAGATTTGTAATTTTTAATTGACCGACGGTTTGCGGTTTCTCCGCACAAAGGATTCGAACACCGAGCCCCGGACCGGGAAACGGATGGCGCCAAACCAGTTCATGCGGCAGTCCGAGCTCCTCGCCAAGCTCGCGAACCTCGTCTTTGTAGAGCTCCTTGAGCGGCTCTACTACAAGCCCTTTTTCGATCATATCCTGAATTACCTGCACCCGGTTGTGGTGTGTTTTGATCCGGTCAGCATGCTTGGTCCCGCCGGTCTCGATGGTATCCGGATAGATGGTTCCCTGCCCGAGCATCCAGCCGTCTTCCACCTTCAGGCCCATTTCATCGCTCACGCTCTTTTGTACGTCGATGAATGCCGCACCGATGATTTTCCGCTTCTCTTCAGGATCATAAATTCCCTTTAATCTTCCGAAGAATTCTCCGGAGGCGTCTCTGACTCTAAGATTTGTAATTCCGAGCTTCTTGAACGCCGCGAGAACCCCGCTTACTTCATTTTTCCGCATCAGCCCGGTATCAACCAGCAGTCCCTGTACCCGATCTTCGCCGATTACTTTATTTAGCAGCGTGAACGCGACCGAGGAATCCACGCCGCCGGAGACGAGCATAAACACTTTCCGGTCTCCGACGATCCGGAGAATCTGATCGCCGATGTGCTGGCTGTAACTCTTGATCGACCAGGGTGCCGGCCTACTGAGTTCGACGAAGTTTTTGAGGATCTGCATCCCGTACTCCGTATGCGCCACTTCGATGTGGAACTGCAAACCGAAAATCTTTTTGACCTCATCGGAGAATCCTGCAAATTCACAAGTCGGCGTCCGGGCGGTCGGCGCGAAATTACCGAATTCTCCGGATGGAAGTTTGCTTACCGTATCGCCGTGTGACATCCAGACAACCGATTCCTGAGGAATGCCTTTAAAAATTGCACTGTCTTTCACAATTTCAATCTTCATGCGGCCATATTCCTTCACGGCACCCGGCTTCACCTCGCCGCCAAGCACATGTGCGATCCACTGGTGCCCATAGCACAAGCCGAGAACCGGTATACCAAGATTGAAGATCTGCCGGTCGGCCTGAGGGCTTCCTTTTTCGTACACGCTCTGCGGCCCGCCCGAGAGAATTACCCCGGCAACTCCTTTCAGCTCCGAAGCCTTGGTATCAGCCGGGAGAATTTCGGAGAAATAACCGAACCGCCTGACACGGCTCGCGATCAGATGGGCGTATTGACCGCCAAAGTCGAGGACGATGATGCCGCCTTTATGGGTCATGGCTACACTCTAATTGAAGAAAGAATCCGAGGAAACCGATGAATCCGAGGAGTCCGAGGAACGGCTGAATTTCGTCGGTTTCTTCGGTTTCTTCGGATTCCTCGGTTTCCTCTAAGTTTTTCTCACTGCCGACATCAAAACCCAGACCGTGTACGCCACGGCACTGTCTTCGAATGCATGCAAAAAGATACCGGCGATGCTGACACCAAGGAACGCGAGTAATGCCGGCAAGGCTCTGTCCGTAAGATTTATCGAAAGCAGCGGCCTTAAAACCAGTAGCGCCAACAAAATCGAAAGGATCAGGCCCGGAATACCCATTTCCACACCGAACTGCAGATACCAGTTCTCGGTCAGGAGCGGGCACACGCAGGCCCGGTCGGCCGGATAACGCTGCGTATTGCCGAGGAAGATGCAGATATCGGTCCGGCTTTTTGCCCAGGAATAGTCGGAACCGGCCGGCTGGTATACACAAACGTCGCTGAGTGCGTTGCTTGCCGGACCGGCGGTACCAAGGCCCAGGCCAAACGGATGCTGTCCGATCAGTCCGATCGCGTTCAACGGTCGGTCTATATGACCGCCGAGCGACTGGGCGCGGATAAGCAAATCGGGCCGCAGCTTGACCAGGGTGCCTGCCGCAGCAGCGCCGGCAACGACAACCGAAACCAGCGTCAAAACCAGAACTCTCCGCGGATAACCGAGTTGTTTCGCCCGGCGGGCCGCAAGAATGAACAAAAAGAAAGTCATTCCGGCCGCAGCTATCCAGGCGGCACGCGAATATGTGAGCATCAATGCGGCAAGTATCGCAGCAAAAACAAATCCCCAGATCAACAGAAAGGAAATTTTCAGATCGGTTTCGCTTCGCAGATGAGACTTGAACCTCTTGATGCCGATCCAGAGGAATATCGAAAACGGAATCAGCAGCCAAAGCCCCAGCTGGTTGGGTCCGCTCATAACACTCTGAATCCGACGGATCGGCGAACTTTCGATCTGCTGGAATGCAGCGAGCGGCCCGCCGGGGATGTAAAGCGAATACGCATCCGAATAACCCAAAGCCGTGAAGAACGAAATCGGCAAAAAGGCCGTTACAATGCCGTATAAAGCGGCTATGGCACCGACTGTAGCCAGCCCGATCAGAACCTGCTTCAGCCATTTCTCGGTCCAAAGGACGCGCCTCAGGAAGAAAAATGCGGCCAGCGGAAGAAAGTCGTATTTGAAACCGAGAAGAAACTGCTTGTCCGCCGAAGTGAATTTCAAGTGAGTAAAAAAACCGGAAAATCCACCGAGTTTGGCGAAAGTCGAAGGATCCATGGATACCACCGACGCCCAAACAAGCCCGCCGAGAATCAGCCAGTCGATGGCATCAAACGACCATGCTGACTTTTCGGGCTGAGAGGCATATTCACGGTGAAAGATATCGATGATGGCTATGGCAACAATCAAAAGCAGCAACCCTTCCTTCCAAAGCGCCAAAACCGGAAGCGGAGCAAAGCCCGGCCCTTTGATCAGTTTAGTCCCGACCGTTACAAGCAACGCGTGAAACGGCAGCAGACAGAGCAGGATGAATGCCAGCCACTCACGGATGCGCTGTAACATAGAAGAACGAAAAAGAATTAAGAATTATGAATTACGAGATCCAAGCCTGTGATGACCGTGAACTGCTGCTTCATAATCCGTAATTCATAATTCGTAACTCAAAACCTCAATCGCTCATCGTCCGTACGAAATACCCTTCCTTCTTTCAGGACCTGTTCGACGGCATCGATGCTCCTCTTGCTCACGTTTTTGCCATACAACTTGGAGGCCTTGCGCATTTCACCGTTATTCCAGGAAAATCCGATGATTTTCTTTATCAAAGATTCGTCGACCGGCGGAGCGATGATGTTTCCGCCGCCCATAGCCGATTCGCTCCTGTCTGAGCCGAACCGGAGCGTAACACAAGGAACTCCCAAGGCATTCATTTCTTCCTGCATCGATCCCGAATCGGTGGCACAGACGGCCGCCCGGCTCATGGCGGCGATGACATCCCGGTATTCGGGCCATACCGGCGAATAGATGAAAGTCGGATATTTAGTCGCCAAACCGATTAATTCTTTCTTGAGCGAAAACCTTTCCAGCGCCGCCTCCGTCTGGAACATGGAAATAAGCAGAACTTTCCGCCCCTCCGTAATAAGCGACTTCATCGCGCGATAAATCGCCAAAAAACGCTTTTCGGAAATACAGTTTTCACGGCGATGGATGCAAAACCGGACGAAATCCCCGCCTTCGAGCATCGGATATCGTCCAAAAACCGGGGACTGTTCCATCGAATTAACGGCTTCCTGCGTGGCATCCACCACTGAATTTCCGACCACGAATATCCGGTCGTCCGGAAACCCTTCGGACAACATAAACTCGCGGTCCAGTTCCACCGGTGCCAGATGTACGCCCGTCGCGGCTTCGCTGCAACGCGTGTTGAATTGTTCCGGATACGGTTCCAGGCTTCCGCGCTTCCAATTTTTCCGGTCCATCAGATAGTTTCTCCAATTTGAAATATCCCAATCTTTTGCACTCTCAAATTCAAACTCATCCGCATAGTCCGGCGTAAGGGTCCGGATCCCGGCTTCGACGTGAACGGAAGCGAAACCGTGGCAAAAACCGGCGTTACTGGCTGCCATGGCCGTCGTGGTATCGCCATGGACATATGGAACCACGATTTTTTTCCTTTTACGAAGTTCGCTCAGGACATGCCCGAGACGCCCGATTATCTGGCTTACGACTTCGTACATCGTGCCCCGTACATTGAGGTTGAAATCCGGCAGCACGCCGAATTCTTTCAGCATTCCCCCACTCAGGTTCTCGTCGTAATGCTGGCCGGTATGCCCCAGTAATACGGCGTGACCGCGGGCTTTTAGCTCTCTATAAAGCGGAATCTGCTTGATTATGTCCGGCTTGGTCGCGATCAATATGAGATGAACCGTATCCCCCGGTTCTTTGCCGATTTCATCCAAAAGATCGGGCCGCCGGTAAGTTATCTCGTCCATTCGAACCGATTGTAAAACAAATCCCGGTGGAACACTAAGGATCATCCCAGTCCCAGGCTGCTTTCGGCACGGTCTTCGCTCACGTCATAACCGGCGGGATCGGCAATATACGGCACTGTTTTTGCCGAGATGTGTACCGAATTATTCGGATCAATCTCGATATCCAAAGGTTTTCCGTTTATAGCCGGACAAGCTTCGATCAAAGTTCTTACGAGACTAAAAGTTTCCGCCTGTTTCAAACCGGCTTGATGGGCCACGTCCACAACCTGGCGGGCAAGGTCATTTCGTACGCCGCTGTTTCCATCGCCCACAGCCTGGAGACTGCAGCGGAAGGGATTTTTTTTACCGCCCCGGTGGATTTCGGCATCAAAAAACCTGAGCATAAAAACTGATGTACCGGTACAACAGTACATCTGCTTTTCCGTTAATGCAACCGATTTTAATCACATCACGGTGACCATCCAAAAATAACCAAAGTCGTTCTTGGGAGATGCTGTCATTTTCCTCATGCCCTTTCTTTGTGCGCGACAAAGAAAGGGCGAAAGAAAACGCGCGCGCCAACTCCCCCTCCGCCGTCCCCCACCTGTGGCGCGCACCCCCCTTTGTTGCTCCGTTTTGGATTGCCGTTTGTTGGCTTAACTAGGCAATCTTTGCAGTACCCTTCACCACCATGCCGGGGACTGTGCGGATCTCCTTCGAGACAACTTTGTCGCCTTCGAAGGTGTAGGTATAGGGCACGGAACAGTCGATTTCCATCGCCGCGGTTACGTCGGGCGAAAGATTGTCGAGATTTTTGATGATCGGCCGCATGCTGTTGCCGTGGGCAACAATCAGCACGTTTTTTCCGGCTGCCAGAAACGGCAGAACGTACTGCCTGAAAAACGGCCATGTGCGACGCTCGCAATCCTCTATGCTCTCGCCGCCGGGCGGACGGGTACCGTAGCTCCGACGCCAGAGCTTCACCTGCTCTTCACCGTATTTCTTGACCGTTTCGGCCTTGTTGAGCCCCTGCAATTCGCCGTAGTGCCGTTCATTGAGCGAGGAATCCTCTACCACCGGCAATCCGCTCTGCCCGTGACCCTCCACGAATCCCTTGTAGGTCTCCTTCGAACGCTTCAGACGCGAGAGAAACACAATATCGAACTTCATATCCCGGAGACTCTTGCCGCAAAGCACGGCATCCGCCCGGCCCTGCGGAGTGAGTGACACATCGGTCCAGCCGGTAAACCGGTTCTCCAGATTCCACTGTGACTGACCGTGACGGACAAGGACAAGGGTGCTGCGCATAATGAAGAATTACAATTGAAAAATGGATGACCTTTCTCGGGTCAATTGTCCATTTTCCATTGCCGATTGTCCATTCTCAATTCGCCGGATGCCCCGCGCCTCCTGCCAGACTACCGTCCCTGCTCTCGACGACTCCCAGTACCGCAAGCGTTGCTCCATTTTCGTCGCGGACCGGAACATATACCGCTATATCCATGCCGAGCGTCGTATCCAATACCGGACCGGAAAGTGCCGACGTGTAGAGAGAATGCTCGAACTGGGTTCCGAGCGGCACCGGCATTTCGTCAGCATCAACCTTCCCGTTATCGTTCACATCCAGAACCGAAGTCGGTGCAAAAGAAAAGGAATCAACCATGAGCTGGAAAACATCCTTTTTATCGGTAGGACGAACTAGGTACAGATACGTCACTTCGGGATGAGACTTCTGTGTACGGGACAGGAAATTATACAACTCAAAGACCTTCGTCCCGGGCCGGTCCTGCGCAATTGCCTCACGGATGTCGGCCGGCCGGATTTCCCCGGAAATTAAAGCCGCAAGTGTGGTCAAAGCTTCATATCCCGGCTGAACCGGTTGCGGGTAATGAATCACCGGCGAGGACACACCATACTGGTCCTCCAGATTGCTTATCGCGTTGTAATCGATGACTTTTCGGCCGTCATTCACTACGGGCGATGTTAGCGGGTAACGCCGTAACGAGAGCCGCCACAGCGGACCGATACCCAGGTCTTTGATGAATCCACCCGGAACTTCCAAAGCGAAACTGACCGGCGACGGCGGCTTTATCCCCGGACAAACCGGGGTCATACAACGATCCAGGGAAATCGCCGATACAAACTGGCCGGAAGAATCGAAAAATATCACATCCAGTGACTGGTAGATATCCTTGGAAGAAAACGACGGAATTTGCGGAAGCTGATAGACATAAAGAATCCCCGAATTTGGCTGAAAGTCAGCTTGAAAGGCGCTGAGTGACTCCCAGGCAATCGGGTTATCCACCACCCTGACAGTCAGCTTGTGATCCGATCTGTCCGGTCCGAACAAATCCGTCAGATACCGGCCGGTCTGCCTCCTGATCCTGCGGATCGAAGCCGATCCGACATCCGACGGCAGCCTGAGTTCGGTACCGACGTCATAATTTGTTCCGGTTGAGCTCGATTGACCGGCACCGACTGTGGCCTGGCCGGACTGCTCCGGAGCCGGAAGACCCAGTACCGCCTGAAGACTGTCATCGGAAAGAGCATTTACATTCTTCGGCGTTTCGACATTGACCGAGTGCATCTGCCGCTGGAACTTGGCTGAAACGGAATAACTTGAATCGGCGCCGTTTACCGACAGGAATCTGAAATCCCCGCCTGAGACCGTATCGATCTTCACCGCTGCGGAGAGCTCTGCCGGTAAAATCTCGGATTGGATCCCGTCCGGGATGAAAAAGGTAATCGCATCGATTAGCGTCGTAAGCGATGCGTCCGAGATCGAAAATTTATACCCGTTGCCGGTGGCAAACCGGTTTTTTTGGAGAACTGTTTGGTTTACGAGACCGGAATCCAGGACGGGGATCGTCCAGCATCCGCAAAGTAATTGCGTCATCGGAATGGAATGCCAGCCGCTTCCCAGATTTTGAAATGCGGGAATATCCAATACCGGATCCGCTCCCTGCGCTTTTATCACTCTCAAATAAATATTGCCCCGTACGACCCGGGTTTCGACCTCCAACCGAACCTGGCCTGCACCTGTTTCCCGGTCCAGTTTGATGTTTGCCCAAAACTTGTCCGGCGACTCGCCCTCTCTGGCTCCAGTGGCTTTGAAAACGGTTTTCACACCGCCGTCTTGCCTGGCAATAGTCACATCGAAATTCACAGGTTTTGTTTCGCTTAGAGCCAATACGATCAGATCGTAAGGAGTCGTATCCGCTGCAACGACGGCAACCGGCAGTGATAACGAAACAGCGAAAAGAAGAAATCGGATTGAACGCATGGAAGAAGAGGGGAAACTCACTGTAGCGTACAGCACGAACGCCTTGGGGGAAATCAAGGAGTACAAAGAAAACAAAGAAAACAAGGAAAATTTTTATAATCCTTGTGCTCCTTGTACTCTTTGTCTTCTTTACTCCCCTTGTAACCAAAACCCTTCAGTAAAGGCATTAAAAAGAGTATAATATTCCGATGCATATCGAAAAAATCACCCATCAGAGCTACCGGACATCGGTGGTCGTCGCGATCGTCCTGTCCGGCATGGTCGTGACGCTGGCCGCATTTCTGGGCCGCGGGACACTAAAGCTGAAAGCTGCTCTGGCTTTGGACGAACCGACGGATGTGACGGTGATTGCACTTATGGAAAACAAACTCCCGTCGGACGTAAAAATAACCTCGATTGATTTTCTGAGAGAAGAAACCGACCCCGCCGGCGGAAAACCGACTTACGCTTACCACGTCGCCGCCTCCGACCAGACCGATTTTTTCCTCCGTCTGTTTTTCAATAAAGATCGGGGTGAGTGGGAAGTCACGCATCTCGAGACCCTTCACGCAGAATCAGCAGCGGAAACACAACCACCGCAGTAAATATCCGTTTAAGCCGGGATGGTTCCCGAATCAGACGGTATAGCCATTCCAATGCCATCCTGCGCATCCAGGCCGGTGCGCGTTTTTTTGTTCCGGCCAAAAAATCGAATGATCCGCCGACTCCCATCGCCACCCGGACAGCCAGCATCTTCGGCAGATTCCGGTCAATCCACAGATCCTGCTTCGGTGCACCGTAAGCCACGAACAGAATCTCCGCTCCCGAGGAATTGATCCGGGCGACGATCTGATCATCGTCCTCCGGAGAAGCCGTTCCGGAATATGTTCCCGCGACCCTGAGACCCGGATTTGATTCCCTTAACCGCAATGCCGCCCGCTCGGCTACACCCGGAGCTGCCCCAAGGAGAAATACCGGCGGCACGGAACCTACAGCGCAAATGTCTTTAAGTAGATCGACTCCGGCGACACGCTCCGGAAGCGAACTGCTCTGTCGCCTCGCTGCCCAAAGAAGTCCGCTGCCATCCGGAACATTCAAACTGGATTTCTGCAGAACCGCCCGGAAAAGCGGATTCCGGCGTGCCTCCACCAGCATTTCGGGGTTCGGCGTCATTACATGATGACCGGAACCGGACCCGATCATCCGGAAGATTTCACCGGCCGCCTCGGCGCGGGTAAGGGCGTCGATTGGAATCCCGAGAATGGAAACCCTTTTTATAAAAGACATGGACTTGGGTTTCATTATCGTGAAAAAACCAGCACAATGAAACCCGATGTTTTCAAATCGTTTACCGCCGGTTTCAGGTTTATGCCTCGCTGTCCTTTTGGCGCTCGTTTCCTGCTCAATGCCAAAAACGCCACCACCCGCTTCCAGCGAGCCGCAACCGGTCTCCTCCTCCGTACCGAAATCTGCGACCGGCACAACCGAGGATTTTGCGAATGAAGCAACGCCAAAAAACCCGGACAGCCTGGAAGTCAGCCATTCCGGTACCGGAAACGTGATCACTGAGACTTTGAGCGGATCGATGATAATCACCGGCAACCCTTCCGCCGCCGGAACTCTCCTGATTTTTTCCGACTACGACTGTTTATATTGCCGGCAATTCATCATCGAAGATCTCCCCTGGATCGAAAACACTTACCTGCCGACCGGAAAATTGAAACTGGAACGGATAATACTGCCCCTGACTCCGGTCGGCGATTTCATGGCCCGGGCCGCACTCTGCGGAGCGGAAAAGAACAAATTCCGGCAAATCGACCGCCTGCTTTCGGCTTCGCCGGTTTCAGATGTTACTCAGCTGCTGCCGGTCATGAAAGCATTGAAACTGCAGGTATTACCTTTCCGCGAATGTCTGACCTCGCTTTCGACGCAGAAACTTATCGACCACAGCGCCAACGTCGCCAATGTCGCAGGGGTTTCCCGTGTCCCGACTTTCATTCTGGGTGAAAAAACCTGGACCGGTATCCTGGAGCAGGGAGAACTGAAACAGACGATTGATGATTACTTACGCCGCTGAAACATGCCCGAACTTCCGGAAGTCGAAACCACGCTTAAGGCACTGAGGCCGCTGCTTCTGGCCAACCGTTTTCTCAAGGTTGAGATTCTCCGGCCGGACATGGTGACTGACCCCGCCAAAGTCCGGCGACTTATCAAAGGACTGCGGGTGATCGAGGTAAAACGCCACGGTAAATATCTTTTTATCAACCTTGAAAAAAAACTGACCTTGATCCTCCACCTCCGCATGAGCGGACGGCTGGCGATCCGGCGGGTTTCCGAGCCGGAACTCCGGCATGAGCGGATCCGATTCCATCTGGAAAAAGGATTGATCCTCGTTTTCAACGATCCGCGGACTCTCGGCCGCATCTCGCTTTATCCCACTGATTCCCTTTGCAAGCATCCAAGCCTCAAAAAACTCGGCCCGGATGCCATCTCCGTCTCCGAAAAAGATTTTTTGAAGCGCCTGAGCAACCGCAAAGGAATACTGAAAGCCGTGCTGCTGAATCAATCCTTCGTCGCCGGCATCGGCAATATCTATACCGATGAAGCTTGTTTTAAGTCCGGACTCGACCCGCGCCGCAAGATCGGGGGGCTGAGCATCTCAGAACGCCGGCGTTTTTACCGTGCAATCATCGCAACGCTCCGGAAAGGAATCCGAAACATGGGCACCAGCATTTCGGATTTCCTTGGACTACACGGTAAACCCGGAAAAAACCAGAATTCGCTTTGGGTTTACGGAAGAAAAGGCAAACTCTGCCGCCGCTGCAAAACAACTTTGAAATCAACCAGGATCCAGCAAAGGACAACCGTGTGGTGCCCGAAGTGCCAAAGAAAAGAACCATAAATGATTAACGTTACTTGATTCTTGATTATTCTCTTATACTGCTCCCGATGCTGCTTCGCGATGCCATCTACGACTTCCTGACCCACTGCGAAGTTGGCAAATACCAAAGCAAAAAAACCGTCGAGAATTACCGGCATTACCTAAGGCGCTTCGAGCGCTTCGCCAAGGCCAAAATCGACGTTTCATCGATCTCGTCGGACATGGTCCGGGATTACCGCCTTCACCTACACCGGACGCATATCGCCGGCCAGGGCGTGACGCTGGATATAAAAACGCAGCAGTACCACCTCATCGCGCTCCGGGCGCTTCTGAAACACCTGCACAAAAATGATATAAAAACGCTATCGCCGGAGAAGATCGAGCTGCCCAAGGTTCCCGGCCGGCAAGTCGAAGTTCTGGCCCGCGATGAGCTGAAACAGATGTTCGAGAGCGTCGATGTCACGAGAAGGAACGGCTTCCGGGATCTCGCGATCCTGCACCTGCTCTATTCGACCGGACTACGGGTCAGTGAACTGAGCAACTTAAACCGCAAAGACGTGAACCTGGACAGCCGGGAGTTCCGAGTTGTCGGCAAAGGACGCAAGGCGCGCATAGTCTTTCTCTCGGAGACCGCCGCCGACCACGTAAAACGCTATCTGGATGCGAGAAACGACAACTGGGTTCCGCTGTTTATCAGCAATTCCAACCGCTCCAGAGTCGACTCGCTGATCGGCGAAGACCGGCGGCTGGAACCGCAGGCAATCGAGCGGATCGTGCGGGAAATATCTACACGGGCAGGCCTCGTTAAGAAGGTCACCCCGCACACTCTCCGCCATACGTTCGCAACCGAACTTCTAAAAAACGGCGCGGACATACGTTCGGTACAGGAAATGCTGGGACATGCGAGCATTACCACTACGCAAATTTATACCCACCTGACGAACAAGCGGCTAAGGGAGATACACCAGCAGTTCCATAGATAGAAGGCAGAAAAGTGGGAAATGGCAGAAAAGGCAGAAAGGTCGGTCTCCAAATTCTTGCAATACCTTTCTGCCTTTTCTGCCCTTCCTGCCTTCTTTCAAGATTCCTGATCCTTCATTCTATTTTTTTAAGCTGTAAAACCTTCAACCTCCCCGTCTGCCCCGAAAGGAAAAGAATATTCGATCGCGGAATGCCAAACGACTCGGCGATGAAATCGATCAGCTCCATGTTCGCCTGATTGTTTTCGGGTTTGGCGGCGATATCCACGCGCAAAACTCCATCCTCGCCCAGTTTCTTGATCTGATTGCGGTGCGCCGACGGACGAACTTTTACGGTCAGCCTCAGTTCGCCTCTGGTCTGTAGCGCCCGTATAAGGTGATCGATCATGCAGGCATCCTAACCGGCAGGAAATTAAGAACGTCATAATTCCCGTGACATGCAAGAGATACTGATTGTTCGAGAAAGCAACTATTACTCTCTCGGGAATTCCGAAATCGGCTTATCGTTGGAACAAACTGTGTTGTTAAAAAAATAAACAGTGGAAGGAATGTGTACAAACCAGCTCTTGTTGTCGAGAGAATATTTAAGCAATAGATATCCATCATCCATTTCCCATAAACCTGCCATGAGTATCGCTTCGCAAGAAACCTCCCGCCCTGAAAGCGTCGAAGACACCGCGAGGTGGAAGATGCCGGTAACATACCGTGACTTGGAATTCTTCGCCGAACAAATTTTTCCATGGCAACGGCAGATTTCAATGGGAAATTTGGAAGGAAGGAAACAACAAGAGCTTAACGAAATCTGGCTGCGCATCTCCGCTGCGGTCATCGCAAGGGGCAATAGCAACGATCAGGATGAAACGCTGCCGATTGCTCTCCAGGCAGACGCCACCAGAGCCCTTCTCATTTTTGATTGCCTTGAACCGGAAAACGATGAGGCATCGGACTTGGCCCCTCTCCAAGAAATGGGCGACGCTACTACTCGCAGGCCACTCGCAAATCTCATGCAAGCTCAATAATTCATCGGATTTTCTTCCTTCGCCACTCGCTTATTTCCCGGTGATTGCCTGAAAGTAGCACCTTCGGAACTCGTTTGCTGCGGAAAACTTCCGGACGGGTGAAATGCGGGTATTCTTTTTTACGGTCGAACGACTTGGAGAAACTTTCTTCCTCGACTGACTCCCCTTTCCCCAGCACTCCCGGGATTTGCCGCGCAATAGTATCGATCAAAACCATCGCCGGAAGCTCGCCGCCGGTGAGCACATAATCACCGATGGAAATCTCTTCGTCGATCCAGCCGTCGATCACGCGCTGATCAATTCCTTCGTAATGTCCGCAAAGCAAAATCAGCCACTTGTGCTTCTTCGCCAGTTTCTCGACTTTCGGCTGCGTAAGCCGCTCTCCCTGCGGCGATAAATAAACTCGGTAAGGTCTGGCCTGATTTTCTTTTCTGCCATTTCTGCCCTTTCTTACTTTTCTTCCTTCCTCGATGACTTTCTCCAGACATTTCACTATCGGCTCCGCCATCATCACCATCCCCGCTCCACCACCGTACGGCTTGTCATCGGCCTGATGGTGTTTCCCGGAAGAAAACTTCCGGATGTCGTGTATATGGATTTCGATCAGCCCGGCCTTTTGGGCACGCTTGAGGATGCTCTCGGTCAGAGGGCCCAGAAACATCTCCGGGAAAAGCGTGAGGATGTCGATACGCACATGCTCAGATTACAGCTTTAAGCGATAAGACTTAAGTTTAAAGCTTATGTGTCTTAAGTCTTTCGGCTCATCTATACTTCCTAACCCATGGACACCCCGGTCATCGACATCTGCATCCCCACATTCGAACCCAGCCCGCAGCATCTCGCAGCGGCACTGGAAAGCCTTCAAAAACAAACCTTTGCCCGCTGGCGGGCGATAGTTTCAGACGACCCGTCGAAATCCTCCGACACGGCTTCGATGATTCATCCATTTCTTGCCGATCCGCGCTTCAGCTTCAAGCGCAACCAGCGGCGTCTCGGCATCGGCGGGAACTGGAATGCCTGCCTGAAGAATGGCAATTCCTCTTTTGTGGCATTTTTATTCCAGGATGATTTGTGGGCTCCCGGGTATCTGCAGCAGGCCATGGAAATATTGGAAAAAAACAGCAACGTCGGTTTCATTTCGCTCGGGCATGAATACTTCTTCGAAGGTGATATCTCAACCAAGCCGACGTATCTGGAACTTCAGGAACTTCGGAGCCGCGACGTTCGGGAGGGAATCCACCGGGGTCGCGACTTTCTAAAATGGTGGATCGACCGCGAACTCCATCCCAATTTCATCGGTGAACCGAGTTTCGTCGTCATTCGCCGAAGCGCTTTGTCCGCCGCCGGCAAATTTCTGAAGGACATGCCTCAGTTCCTGGATGTCGAGTACTGGACCCGTCTTTTGACAATCTGTGACTGGTACAACCTGCGCGGAAACTGGGGGTCGTTTCGCGTTCATCCCGGAGGCGCCAGCGCGGTAAATCAGCAGAGCGGCCAGGGACTCTTCGACCGGCTCCGGTGCTTCGAGCGCCTGATTGCGGTTCTGGACCGGGAAGATCGTACCGCGGCAATCCAGGCACGAAATCGCGCACTGGAAAAAATGGCACAGAAGTTCTTCGGCCGGCTGAACAAAGGCAGCCGCATTTCCACGAAAGGTAGCGGTGTTCTGCGGTCGTTCTGCATCAAACATCCGATTCTCACGACACGGATCGCACTGAAGGCCTGGAAAAAACGAACCTGAAAAAAACATTGCGGAAGGCTGCGTGCGCCGGGTAGGCTCACCTTATGAAACTCAACAAATTTTTCACACAAGCGATCGACTTATCTATCGATTTTGATCCGCTGGGCCGGAAACAGGTGGAGAAACTGCTGGCCAAACAGCTGAAGCGTTTCAAGGAAGCGAAAGGCAAAGAACGTGACCTTATGGATGAGGAACGCACGTGGAATCCTTATCCGGACAGCCGGATCATCAACGGAACCGGAGATGAGGAATTCACTTCCCTCGCCGTGGGTGTCGATATCGAGACCGCCGAGCTTCTGCTGATCGATCATCTGAGAAAACAAGGTACGCGGATCGACGGCGTACTCATCCATCACCCCGAGGGCCGGGCGCTCGCCGACCTGGAGAAAGTCATGTCCATGCAGGCGGATCTCCTGATGCAAGTGGGAGTATCGGTGAACCAGGCGGAATCCATGCTACGACCGCGGATGGACCGGGTGTCGCGGTCGATCCACGCCGATAATCTTTTCCGTACGGAACGCGCCGCCGCCATTTTGAAGATCCCCGCCGTCTGCTGCCACACCGTCACCGACAACCTGGTTTGGAGCTTCATGGAAAAACACATCAGCAAGAAAGAATTCGATGAAGTCGGCGAAATCATAAACGCGCTGCTCGACATTCCGGAGAATAAGACCTACGCCAAAAAAGGGAACCCGCCGATCATCGTCAGCGGCGGAAAAACCAGCCGCCCGGGCAAGATCTTCGCCACCGAGTTCACCGGCGGGACCAACGGACCGGAAGAGTTTTTCGAAGCCCAGTCGCGGGCCGGCGTCGGAACGATCCTATCGATGCATGTCCCGGAAAAATCGCTGGATGAAGCCAAAAAACATCACCTGAATATCATCCAGTGCAGCCACATGGCCTCCGACACTCTCGGTATAAATCTCCTGCTCGATACAATGAAAAAGAAAGATCCGAAGATGACGTTCTTCGAGCTTTCCGGATTCATACGGGTAGAGAGAAAGAAGTGGTGATACCGGAAAGCGGTTAGCGATCAGCGGCTAGCGGATAGCACATAAAAAACTGACCGCTAATCGCTAGCCGCTAGCCGCTAAAAATCACATCCCCGCCTCCTTCACAACCTGATCAAATACCTGCGGATGATGTATCGCCAGTTCGGAAAGCGACTTCCGGTCCAAGACGATGTTCGCTTTTTTCAGTGCCGGAACAAACCGGGAGAAATTCAGTCCTTTTGCTTTCAGTGCCGCGCTGATCCGGACGGTCCAGAGCGAACGGAACGTGCGCTTCTTCAGCTTGCGGTCACGGTAAGCGTTCTGCCCGGCCTTGATGACCGCCTCCTTGGCCTTCTTCACCGTTGTGCGCTTCATGCCCCGGTAACCCTTGGTCAGCCGGTGCAGGGCTTTTACCCGTCGATGCCTGTGAATTCCGCGTTTGACTCGCATGATTGGAGATTAAATGTGGGGAACGAGCATCCGAAGAGCCCGTTCGTTCGTATAATGGACCAGCTGTTTCCGGGGTATGCGCTTCTGGCGCTTGCTTTTCTGCATCAGCAAATGGTTGCGGCTGTTCCTTTTGAACGCCAGCTTGCCGCTTCCGGTGCGCCGGAGGCGTTTTTTCGCGCCGCTATGTGACTTTAGCTTGGGCATAGGGACATGCGAGTATAAACATAGAATTCAAAAACGCAAACAGGATTTTACTTTTTATAACCGTTTCCGTCCTATCAAAGAGAGAACAATATCATGACCTAGAACGACGTAATAATACTTTCTGGCGCCCCCAAGAACGACTCATGATTAAAGAAATAGGTTCTGCGGGTAAAGAAACATCCGAACCCAAATCACGAGATCCAAACAACGTTCTCCTTTCTGGAAACATCGCACTTTCATAAGCTCGATCTGCTTGATCTGCCAATGATAAAAATTTCGGATCTCCATTTAAATCTCTCCGCATTTGCTGCGCTCCAACAGATAATAGGCCCCCACGTTCAGTGGTGATGATTCTTATATATGCCGCAATTGCCTCGGTAACATCCAGTTGCGTTGGATTGCCCTCCGGAAGCGTGGAGACCGCTGTATCGGTTCCCAGTTCGGCCTGATCTTTGATGGAATCAACTCCCATTGGGCGAGAATGCTACTCCCGGCATTAAGCGCGTCAAGACAGCAAGCCGCTTAAATTACTTCTTCGGCCGCAGTATGACGATGAAATGATTCCCCTGCCGCTTCACCGGCTGGTCCACTTCGCTGACATCAGAAAGGCTGCCGACAAATTTATGCAGCTTGCTGATGCCGTATTCCTTGTTGCTGAGTTCGCGGCCGCGGAGCACCAGAGTCACTTTGACCATGTGCCGCTCGGACAGAAACTCGCGGCTCCGGCTGGCTTGCCGGTCCAAGTCCCCGGTATCGGTCCGGAAGCCGAAACGGATAACTTTCACTTCGGTCTGCTTGCTGTGGGCTTTCTGCCGCTTTTCCTTTTTCTTCAGCTGATAAAGGTAACTGCCGTAGTCGCCGATCTTGGCCACCGGCGGAACGGCTTTCGGTGAAACCTCGATCAGATCCAGCCCCTGCTCCTGGGCCTTTAAAAGCGCTTCGCTCGTCGGCATGCGCAGCGCGCCGGTTTCGGTCACCAGAAGTACTTCCGGAACCCGGATCTGTTCATTGAATCGCGGACGGTGTTGAAATTGATTGGAACGCTGGTAGGAAAAGCGCTGGCGCAGTGGCAAAGGGGGGAAACTGACCTAAAGGATGCAGAAAAACGGGCTTCAGGTCAAGATGGAAAGTGCGCGGTTTACTTCCCGCAAGAGGAAACAAACAATCCCTGTGGTCCTGCCGGCTTCAGACATGAATCTTCAAGCAGCGACTGGACCTCCGGCGGATAAAACGATCTGAAGACATCCGTGGCATAGAAATAGGTACCTTTGGGATAGTCCTGGAAAAACGTAAGCCGGTCTTCATGTGACCCAAAAAGTAACTTTTGCCAGGCTTCCAGCGGCTCCGAGTTGAATATTCCCGGACCGGTCACTTCGGCATCCGGCAGGAAACCCACGACCCAGGGAGCCATGTTATCCAGAACCACGACCTGGGAATGCGGGACTATTACCGGAGCGAGCTTCGAAAAATCTTCCAGACTCTGCGCCTCAACGTGCGGATCGATCACCGCCATATTCTGGAGCAGAAACACCGCCTGGACCGCGACGATTGCGCTGGCCAAAACTCTGAGCCAGGCAAATCTGTGCTGCCAAAGCCACTCAAGTGCCAGTACCGCCGAAGGGATCAGGAAAAAATCCAGCGGGAGGATAAACCGCCGGTAAAAGAAAAACATGCTGACCACGGCCAAGCCCGACCAGACCGCGGCCCAGATCCAGGGACTCTGTGGATTACGCCGGATAAAAAGCCCGAGACCGAAAATCCCGAGAATCAAAAGCGGCGCCGAAGATTGCAGATATTCCTCGACCGACAGGAAGGCTCCCGGATCGGTACTACGGGATTTTGTCAGAAAATCGATGACTGACGCCGGCGCATAGCCGATGAACGGAAGCAGCAGCAAAACGAAACCTACGGCAATGCACACGACCATGAGCCACCACCTGGGCAGCGGCGAAATCTGGATCGAAATGAGCAGCAACACCCCGAAGCAAAGAATGGCCAAAACCCCCAGACTGACCGCCGGCCGAAGCATCATCGGCAAAATGTCACCGATCGACCGCGAATAGTTCGGCAGATACCAAAGCAACCCAAGCAGGCCGGTCAGGAAAAAAAGTCCGATGTTGTTCAGTTCCGGCTTTAGTCTCCGCTGTTTCATTGCCGAAACCAGAATGGAAGAAACCGTCGCCAAACCGAAAAGCAGGCCGATCTGCTGGTGAGTCGCCACAGTAAACATGCCGAATACGATCCATAACCGTGATTTTCGCTCGTAAGCGCTGAAAGCCAGCGTGCACCAGAGCAAAGCCAGAAACACCTTCCAGTAAATCATCAGAAAACCTTCATATTGGGCAATCGAAACCAGCGAAACCAGCAAAGTCAGACAGCCAATTCGTTTGCCGTAAGTCTTAGACAGACTCAAAGCCAGGGCGCAACTCAGGATCACCGGGAAAAGATTCCAGATCCAGCCGATCAAATGATCGACGGGCAAACCGAGCCTGAGAAGAATCGACGAAAAGAAGAACAGGCCGAGTGGATGTCCCATGGCCCATTCCGGCATCGGAGCGATGAGGAACGGCGGAAAACCCCGGGCATGCGTCAGAAAAAGATAACGGTAAATCCCGGCGTCGTAACCGAACGGGACCCCCGGGAATTCATACATTGACCAGAAGTACTTAAAGGTAAGAAGAATCACCAGACCGACACACACACTCACAAACTGCCAACGTTTCGAGAATCCCTTCATAGAGTCTTTTTCATTATATATCAAAGCGATCTATATATCGCCAAGTGTGATTCAATCTCTGTTTTATCCGAAAACCGGCTGCGGTTTTCGCGGCAACCCCGGCGAAGTTTTTCGATCAGATGATCATCGGTAAGCCCGGCGATCAGTGCCGCGGCAAATGAATCGGCATCCGGTTTAACCAGCATCCCCGTCCGGTTATGGCTGACTACGGTCCGGAGTCCTTCGGTGTCCGCAGCGATAACCGGCGTTCCGGCTGCAATGGCTTCAGCCGCACTCAGTCCGAAACCCTCCAGCCGTGACGGGCAGACGACCAGCCGGCTGCTCCCGACCAGCGATCTTAAGCGACTATCCGGAAGACATCCGTGAAATCTGACTGATGCCGGGCCGACCGCCTTGAATCCCACAACCTGAAGGGTGGCGTCCGGAATAACTTTCGTCACCTTCGGCCAGGCAGCCATCAGAATGTCGAAGCCCTTGCGCCGGTCCGGCCGTCCGATGAAAACGATGTCCCGGGACCGGGCCTCTGTCTCCCGGTCGGCCTGGATCCATGGTTCAAGCGGAAAGCCGCAGGGAATAACTGTAATTTTTCCCGGATTGATTGTATATTCCCGCTCCAGCGCAGCCGCGGTATCCGCGGAAATACAAACAATCCGGCTGGCCAGAGCATAGGTTCCCCGTTCGAAAGGAATAAGAAGCCGTTTCCATCTTTCACCTTTTATCCGTGACTGCTGGGCATAAGTATGGTTGGCGGTTACGACAACCGGCAAACCGGCGGACATGAAAAGGGAAACGCCGCCGGGGCCGGCATGAACATGCAGGATATCGATGCCCTGCTTCCGGATCCATCGGCGCAAATACCCCGCGAGAACAAGCGAAAAACCGATGTTCCTCCCAACCCGCCTAAAAGGAACTGCTCCGCCGGATAAAACTGAAACGTTAAGTCCCGCTCTCTTTAGTCCATCGGTCAGATTTATCACATGCCGGCCCATGCCGCCGATCGGCGGAGTGAAGTCCCAGGAAACCATGCCGATATGCGGGCTAGGCGAAGACATCGAGACTGTAACGAAGTGCGAGCTGGTCTGTGCCGTAGTGCTTCAGACAGGCAGCTTTTATCCGGGCGGGGTCCGGGAAATAACCGGCCGCTTTTTCGATCGCTTCGGCCGCCGAATGCGGATCTCTCACCTTGAAAAGAAATCCGGTTTCGTGGTCTTTGACCGCATCTTTCAGACCCTCGAGGTCCGCAGCAACAACCGGCAAGCCGGCGGCGGCCGCTTCGATGCAGGTAATCCCGAATCCTTCCATGTCATTTTCAACCGGAATGTTCGGCACGACGAAAACCGTGCAATCGGCCAGCAATTTCAGACGTTCATTTTCAGAAACAACTCCATAAACGGTCACGTTTGCCTGAGAGAATTTCGCCGCTTCCGCCCTTATGGCTGGAAGTTCATAGCCGTCCCCGGCGACAGTGAGGTGCAACCCGGGAAATTTTTTCAAAAGTAACGGAAGAACTTCCTCAAGAAACCAAACCGAGCCTTTTCGTTTGATCTGACGACCAAAAATAAGCAAACGAAGCCCGCCCGGATTCCGGTTTGTAACGGGAAGTTCCGTTGCCTGGGAAATCGCACAGGGAATCACGACAATTGAAGCCGGAGGCACGCCTAATTTTTTGGCCTCGTCCGAAGTCGCCTGACTTATCGCGACCACTTTTCCGGCGAGCGGCAGACAGTACCGGAGCATCAGCCGGTAAACTTTCGACGGAAATTTCAGGTCCAGACCGTAAACCGTTATCGATCGTCTGAGCCCCGGACGAAGGACCCGGATCAACGGTAAAAGCGGCGAAAGAACCGCATCGCCCAAATGAATCCCCGTACCACCGAACGTCACTGCCGAAAAAAACGCACGGATAAAGAAGAACGGCAGCCCGGCCCGGCCGCCACTGTAACCGGTGACTGTCAGCGTCAGATCTTTCCGGCCTCGCAGTGCCTCGATCAGGGTCCGGGTATAACGCTGCATCCCGCCATACTCCGATTGGAGACTCCGGGTTATCAGCAAAATCGAAGGCGAAGCTCCCCGTGGCGGGCCAACCGTCTCCTGAGATGAATTTGCCGGACGGGGATTCCGTAGGAACGAAAATAAATTCATTGGATGGCTCGAAGAGGACGTTCGCTAACTATCCGACGCTCGGCGGCGAACGAATCGGCAATGACCCCGAGCACCACGAACTGCAGCGCAACCAAAATCAGCACCAGTGAAAGAATCGTCAAAAACGGGCGTGATGAGCCGGGCGAAAAAATCACCCAGCCGCCGCAGACCGCGGCAAGCACGAGCGAGCCGAGCGCCAATAAAAGAAATTTTCTTAGCGGACGAAAAAGAAACAGTGCCCTTAAAATCGTTCCGCACGACCGCATAATATGGTGACGCAGAGTCCTGACCAGCTTGCTGCGGCCATACCGGCGCGGCAAAAAAGTAACCGGTACCTGGGTGACCCGAAATCCGTAAGCCTTCGTCTGAATCAGCATCTCATGGGTGTAAGTGTGCCGGCTGGTAATCTGCAAAACCCGGGCCAACCGGGCGGTGAAAAGACGAAATCCCGACGAAGCGTCGTTGACCGTGATCCCCGCCAGCAAACGCAGCATGGCGCTGCCAACGACATTTCCGATGCGGTTGCCCGGCGGCATATGCGGACAGTTGCTGACCTGTCTGTCACCAACCACCAGATCGGCACCTGTTTTCCGAAGCGCCGCAAATAGCAGCGATAATTCTTCCGGCCGGTACTGACCATCGGCATCCAGGGTCGCGATCAGATCGGCCCGGTTTAACAGTGCCGCACCGAGTCCCGTGCGGAAAGCCGCCGCCAGACCCCGGCGCTCGGGGTGTTTCACGACCTGTGCCCCGGCTGCAGTTGC
>Ga0172379_10003671_pt1 | contig 24011 bp, 13 predicted proteins | sample GrowelOW334metaG_FD_119756 | JGI IMG/M metagenome (GOLD analysis project Ga0172379, IMG submission 119756) | Groundwater microbial communities from an aquifer near a municipal landfill in Southern Ontario, Canada - Groundwater well OW334 metaG | ecosystem: Environmental > Aquatic > Deep...
CCCCAGGTTCCGGAAGAAGAAAAAAGATCTGCCACGCCAGCCGTGCCGCTTGACACGTAAGTAAAGGTTGAAGAATATGGAACCCGCTGGTCAACCGCGCGGGGATCGCGCACGTGATATACATTAAGCGAGCCCGGCAGGCTGGAAGGCAAAATCGCTTTTGAAAAAAGCAGACCCGCGGCCTCATTCGTTTTTATACCCATGATCCAGCCGCCGTTCGTTCTTTGAATAAAACCAGGCACCAAAGAAACCTGGACCATACGCCCGTCGCCCAAGCCGGTGAAAATACCGTCGTAAATTTCTGTAAGCCCCGCGGTGGTGGAAATTATAACCGACGGAGTAATGCGGGTGTTGTTTAAGGAGACTTCCGTAGAACCGTTTGAATATGAAGAGCCGCCGCCCGCCGCGGTGCGTGTCAAATTATAAGATCCGCCGTTCATCACAGCTGCCGACGAAAATCCGCAGGCAAAAAGCATTAATAAAGACAGAAGAATTGGTCGTGCTATTGTCACAAATACCCGCCCCCGCAAAAATGCTGTATGGATATAGAGTATCAAAAAGGACTTTACCCTTTCAGTGACGGCTATCACAAAAAGTATTTTTAAAAAAAGAGCTCGCTAAAATGATATGCCTGTTTTGAGTTTTAAGCAGTCCCTCCTTTCCCGCCTTGCTCAAGAAACGGCTGACAGACTCACGAGTAGTCAGGGCGTAGCTGGCGATATCCGCTTGGGTTAAGCTGGCGTTTATACGCCTGCCATCCGGCAGAGAAGTTCCGTTTCTCTGCGCAAGAAGCTGCAAAACTGCGGCTATGCGCTGTTCCGCGGATTTCCCGATACGGGAATATTCCAGAGAAAGAGCCCAGCGCACGCGCCCGCACAAAGTAAGCGCCAGCTGCTCAACCGCTTTGGGGTACGGCCTTATAAAGGTTTCAAACAGATTTTTATTAATGATACCAACAGTAGCCCTGGTAAGAGCGGAGACGCCTGCCTGGGTAGGCTTGCCGTCGAGCATGCTGGTTTCGAAACAGATATCCCCCTCCAAGCGGGTATCCACAATCCATTCGTTGCCGCACAAGTCGTTTTCAAACACTTTTACCCTGCCGGAAAAAATCACCAGCAATCCGGGCACCGGCTCATTGGCGCCCGCAATTGTTTTATATTTGCCGTACTCTATAACGGAAATTCCAGAGCAAATATGGTCAAAAGCATCGTCGGGCAGACAGTTAAACAAGGAATTTTTTTCGAGCAATGTCCGAATGTTCACTTTATGAGTTTTCGAGACCATCGGTCCCCCCGGCGCAATAATAGTTTTCGCTTCATTCTACAATAAATGAGACAAACAGCACTGCATTATTTCTAAACCTGAAAGTTTGTCTTCGTATTTTAGCTTAGTGGAAAAAGTTAAGTGAAAACTCCCCGCAGAAAAACTATAATGATACAGATTACCGGTTTGCTGTCTGTAAAATGAGAGACAGGTTTGAGTTTATAATCCTATAATGTCTGTCCGATAAACAGGAACACGATTTATGCAAAGCATAAAAAATGCGATCAGCCGCATAAGTAACCACATCTTTGCCTGCAATACGGCGGACAGACTGCGTTGCGCCATCGAAATAAAACACAAAATACTGATTCCGGTAGGACTGGCCCTGCTGGTTTTAATATCCGTCTTTTTCCATATTTCCCGCCGCGACCACATACGTACGGAGAAAAACCGCACCGATGTGCTGGCCCGCCAGTCCGAAGCCGTATGGCATAAGCTGGTGAACCAAAACGCCGCCATCATGAGCAAGGAAATAGACTGGCCCATAGAAGATCCCTTGGTAATAGCGGCATGGAAAGCCCAGGATCGCGAAAAATTGCTCAAGGCCGCGGGTAAGCATTTTGCGAGATTCAAGGATGTTTATTCCATAACCCACCTTTATTTCATACAACCGGACAAGACCTGTTTTCTGCGTATGCATAATCCGCCGGAATTCGGAGATGTTTTGACAAGAGAAACGGTGAATAGAGTTGCCGAAACCGGAAAAGAATTCTGGGGACTTGAAGTAGGAAAACTCAGCACCCTCACGCTGCGCTATGTTAAACCGGTAACGGAAAATGGCAAAACCATAGGTTTCATCGAGCTCGGCATGGAGGTGCGATCCCTCGTCAAGGAACTCAAAGAGATACTAGGCAAGGAATTTGTCACCCTGATCCATAAAAATGCCACCACCCGCGAAAACTTCGAAGCAGGAAAAGAAGTTTTCGGCTTCGATGGAAACTGGGACGATTTTGCGAACGTCGCGGTACTAAGACGCACTATCCCGGTCCCTTCGGAGTTAGTGCTCAAAGCACAGCTCGCCGAAGCCGCGCCGGAAACCGAATTTTTTTCCAACAACTCGGGACGTTCATTTTCCTGCCGCATAGTGCCTTTAAAAGATGTGGCGGGAAAAAATGTCGTTGACCTGATTGTCATGCTCGACCGGACCGAAATGCTGGCGAGCCAGCGCAGCGATTTCATCGCGGTGTCCGTTATGGTTCTTATCATCGGCGTCCTGCTTTTTATTGTGATAGCGAAAGTGGTGGACAAAGTGGAAGACCGGATCAAAAAAGCCGTATCGGAGCGCATTGAGGAAGAGCAAAAACGCCTTGCCGCGGAGAATCTGCTGTCGGCGACGCTCCATTCAATAGGCGACGGAGTTATCTGCACTGACAAGAAAGGCATTATAACCGACATCAACCGTGCGGCGGAAGAACTCACCGGCTGGACGCGCGACGAAGCCGTGGGCGAGCCCATTGAGGCGGTTTTACGGATATTTGACGCCGTAACCCGCGAACCGGCCGACAGTCCGGCGAGGTGCGCACTGGCGGAAGGCAAGATTGTCGGACTTGCGGACCATACCGTTCTTATCCGCAAAGACGGCGCTGAAAGATATATTGCAGACAGCGCGGCCCCCATATTGGACCGGAATGATAAACTGATGGGCTCCGTGATGGTCTTTCAGGACGTGACGGAAGAAGCGGTCGGCCGCCTACGCCTTGAAGAAAGCGAAGAACGATTCAGGGCCATACTAAACTCCACCCGCGACTGCATTATGGTGCTGGACCGCGGCTACAATTTCCTCTACGCCAACCAGAACACGGTTGACCACCTGGGAACGGGCGGGAAAGACATTGCCGGGAAAAACATAAGCGACGTTTTCGCCGCGTCTCCCAGTATGGCCGTGTTTTGGAAAGGGAAAACGGATGAGGCTTTCCGCACGGGACAGCCGCGCAGCTCCGAAGAGATAGTCCCGCTTAAAAACCAGTTCATACACGCCGAGAACACAATTTCCCCCCTGCATGACCACAACGGAAAAATGTACGCCGTTTTAATTATCTGCCGCGACATAACTGGCAGAAAACTGGCGGAGGAAGAAATCAAAAACGCCAGGCAGGCGGCGGAATTCAACGCCCGCGAAGCCAGGGCGGCGAACAAGGCGAAAAGCAGATTTTTGGCCAATATGAGCCATGAAATCCGCACGCCGATAAACGCTATTATAGGCTTTCAGGAACTGCTGCTTTCCACAAAACTCGCGGCGGAGCAGGAAGACTATCTGCGCATGGTATACGAAAGCAGCCGCGTACTGATGAGCCTGATAGACGACATCCTTGATTTCTCAAAAATAGAAGCCGGCGTTCTCCAGCTTGAATCCATTGAATTCGACCTGGAATACTTGACGGGAAACCTGATAAAAATGATCGCCCCCAAGGTAAGCAAAAAACCTGTAGAACTTATCTACAACTACGAACCCGGCACACCCCTGTGTTTTAAAGGAGACCCGACCCGGGTGCGCCAGATAACGCTCAATCTGCTGGGCAACGCCGCGAAATTCACGGAGAACGGACACATCATACTTTCCGTGAAGCGGACGGGACGGCACGTCGAGATCTGCGTAGAGGATACGGGGATCGGGGTGCTTCCGGATAAACAGGAGGAGATTTTCCAGAATTTCACGCAGGCCGACTCCTCCACCACGCGGCGCTACGGCGGCTCGGGCCTGGGACTCGCCATAGCCCGTTCGCTGGCGCGCAAAATGGGCGGCGATATCATGCTCCGCTCAGAAAAAGACAAGGGAAGCAGCTTTACCATAACACTGCCGCTTGAACCGGCTAATGTTGAAAGCGCAAAACCATCAACTCCCGAATCACTGGCCGGTAAAAATACCGTTATAGTGGATTCCCACGCATATGAGCGCGCGGTTATTGCTTCTTACTGCCGCGACGCGGGAATGACTGTCGCAGGTGAATTCGCCGATTCAAAAGACGCGCTTGAATGGCTTAGAAAAAATACCGACGCGCCGGACATAGCGCTTATAGCAATCACAACCGCGTATGAAGACAGCTATGATTTCGCTAAAAAAGCGCGGGCCGAAGAAAGCTGCCGCGACGTGAAGCTTATAGCCCTGCATTCCCTAGCTTACATAGGCGCGGCACGCAAAGCCAGCGAAGCGGGCTTTAACGGCTACCTGCCCGTGCCCTTTACCCAGCAGGAACTGCTGAACGTGATGGCAATGGTGCTGGGCGATACTCTGCCGGAAAAAACCATCGCCACGCGACTGCTTGCCGAAGAATCGTCATTGCGGGGAACGACCGTTATGGTGGCCGAAGACAATGAAATAAACCGGATGCTCATGCAGACCGTGCTCACTCAGCTGGGCTGCGTCTGCAGCCTTGCCGTCAACGGCAAAGAGGCGATAGAACTGGCCCGCCAGAAACCGTGGGACATCTGCTTTATGGACATCCATATGCCCGTCATGGACGGCTTTGAGGCGACGGAACGCATTCACGCCGGCATAGACAAGGACCTGCCAGTTATCGCCCTCACCGCCGACGCCCGCAAGGAAGAGCACTCCATGGCAAAAAGCAAAGGCATGGTGCATTATTTGAGCAAACCAATAAGCATTCCGAAACTCAGAGAAGTGATAGGACTCTACCGACGTACGAAACATTCTTCATAAAAACACAGGGCACCGGCGGAGTACGCCGGTGCCCTGAAACATACCCGTAAAACCTGAACGGTCAACCCATAATTCCCGCCACGACAAGCGCGGCCAGCAGAACGCCCACAAGGCTTTCTCCGGCTATCAGTCCGGAACTGACGGGCACTACCGTCTCCTCGGCGAGAGCCGGTTTCCGCTTTTCGATAATCAGCGCGAGAAGCGCGCCGGTGAACATCGCGATGGTATTATTCGCGGGCGTGGTGAACGCGAGGCCGAGCGCGATGGGAGAAGGAATATACTTGCGGTATTTCGGAAACCATTTCTCGAGCAAAACCAGCATTATTCCCAAAACGCCGCCGATAACAAGCGCCGCCTGCGCCGTCGGGTGCAGGGTATTAAAACCCTTGGCGAGAAGTTCCGCCACGCCTTTCCAGGTCTGCGCGCCGGGCGCGGGCCATTTGTCGGTGCCTAGCACGTCGGCCGTCGGAATCAGCAGGTTATAAGCCGGCACCACGAACAGCGAACCGGCGACGACTCCGAAAAACTGGCCCCAGAACTGCTGGCGCGGATCGCCTTTGACCAGATAGCCGCTTTTCAAATCCGTCAGCAGGTCCGCCGCGTGCAGGCCCATTCCGCCGGTAACGTTGGCGGTCATAAGGTTGGTTGTGGCGTTGCCGGGATCAAGCGCGCCGAAGGTTATCTGCGTGACTTTCCCCAGCGCGCCGGTCGGGGTGGTGTCCGTTTCGCCAGTGGCGCGGCAGGCGACTATCGCTATGAAAAATCCCATCACGATGGAGATGGCGCCCATCCATATCTTAATGCCGAAAATCCACCATTCAAGAAAAATAACTATGGGCGACAAAACCGCGATGCCTATAAAAAACCACAGCATAGGCACTTCGGCGGTTTCTTCCTGCTTGCCGCCGAATGAAGAAGTAACGCTCTTGACCGCGCGCAGCACCGTTTTCCAATGAAAGGAAAAAGCGAGCAGTCCGCTGGTTAAAATCATCGCCGAACCAAACCAGACGCTCCACGCGACGATATGTTTGTATCCCAGCGCGGCGTTTATAATGCCCTGCGAGTACAGCCACGGCGCCAGCACGCCGTAGTTTATCAACGCGCCCAGCAGCATGCTCCACGCGGCGCGGAACCCCATAATCGCGCCGGCGCCCAGCATTATCAGGCTGCCCTCGAACGAAAGAGTATAATCTAACAGCGGCCTGCCTTTGAGCGTAACCGGCAGGATCGTGAATTTTTCAGGGATGTTAAACGGCATCCATTTGGCCTTTGCGTCTCTGAAAAACGCAACTAGCGCGCCAAGACCAGCGCCCCAGGCCAGATATTTCGCCTTATTGGCGCCAAGGCCGCCGCAGTCGCCGTGCAGGGCTTTAAGCGTTTCTGCGGTGGCGATGCCGGTTGGAAAACGTAGCTGCTCGATATTTATCATCTGCGTTTTCATCGGTATCGCCATCACAAGGCCCATCATGGCGATAGCCGCGATCCAGAAAAACATCTGCCACGGGTCCATTGCCTGCCCGGTTATCATCATCAGAGCGGGAATGGCCGCCACCGTGCCGCCGCCGGTCATATAGCCGGCCGCGCTCGCCGCTGATTTTGAAATATTATTTTCAAGCATGCCGAGCGGCGTTTTGACAATTTTCAGTTTAAACAACAGGGCAAAAATGCCGAACGCCAGTATCGTAGCCGTGATGGACACGCCGATACTCCAGCCGGTTTTAAGCGAGACATATAAATTGGACAAACTCATAAAACCGCCCAAGAACATGCCGGTAATAATGCCGCGGACAGTAAGCTGGGGCTGATGTGTGTCAACGCCAGCGCATTCCGCCCTTAAAGGTATTTCCGATTCGTTTTCCATAGCTGATATGATACCAAAAAGGCCTTATCCGGTAAAAAGCGGCAAAGCGGGGTGTTTTAGCCGGCGTTTTTTTGGAATAATATACTAACAGCTATGTCAGAATTACCGATACTTCAAAGCGCTCAGGCGATACTTAAAGCGGCGGCACACACCCGCCGCCTGATAATATCATCGCCGCCGGGTTCCGGCAAATCAACAAAGGTGCCGCAGCTGCTTTTAGACAGCGGCTTGATAAAAGGCAGAATCGCCGTGCTGCAGCCGCGCCGCATCGCCGCCAGAATGCTCGCCGAAAGAGTCGCGTGGGAACGCGGGGGCACCGTGGGCGCAGAGGTGGGATACCGCGTCAGGTTCGAGGATAAAACCGGCCCGAAAACCCGCATTGCTTTCGAAACGGAAGGCATTCTGCTGCGCGAACTGCTAACGGACCCGCCGCTTAAAAACTATTCCGCGATCCTGCTTGACGAATTCCACGAACGCCACATTCACGGCGATATGACGCTCGCGGCCTGCCTGGCGCTGCAAAAATCGGCCCGGCCGGATCTGCTGGTATGCGTAATGTCGGCAACACTGGACGAAAAATCCCTCGCCACATATCTCGCGCCGTGCGAAACGGTGCTGGCGCAGGGCCGCGAATATCCGGTGGATATATCTTATGTTTCGGAAGAGACCGCGAAAATCCCCGTCTGGGACGCCGCAGCAAAAACCTGCGCGCAGCTGATGCCCGCCACAAAAGGCCACGCGCTTATTTTCATGCCGGGCGTGTATGAAATAAATAAAACTGCCGCCGCCATAGCCGGCACTTCGGCGCTTGCGGGGTTTTCAGTGAAGCCGCTGCACGGCGAACTGCCGCCTAGCGAGCAGAACGACGCGGTCGCTCCTTCGTCCGGGCGCAAAATAATAATCGCAACCAATGTCGCCGAAACCTCGCTTACCATTGACGGAGTTACCGCCGTTATAGACAGCGGCCTGGCCCGCATAGCGCGTTTTGACAGCGCGCGGGGCATAAACACCCTTTTCACGGAAAAAATAGCGGGGCCCTCAGCCGTACAGCGCGCGGGCCGGGCAGGAAGAACGCAGGCAGGTGTTTGCGTGCGGCTGTGGACGGCGCGGGAAAATCCGTACCGTCCGCTTTCGCTTGAGCCGGAAATCCTGCGCCTGGACCTCAGCGAGGCGCTTTTAAATCTCAAAGCCTGCGGCATCGCCGGCTTCGGCGCGCTTGACTGGCTTGATCCGCCATTCGAAAAAGCCGCCGCGCACGCCGGACAGCTGCTGCGCGAACTGGGCGCGACTGACGCTCAAGGCGTTCTCACCGCCGAAGGCCGCGTAATGGCGAAATATCCGCTGCACCCGCGTTATTCGCGCATGATGGTGGAAGCCAAGAAGCTCGACTGCGTTTATGAATGCGCGCTGGTGGCCGCAGCCTCGCAGGAGCGCAATTTGTGGCAGGACTGCGCCGGCGCGAATGAAAACATCAAAATCAAATCAGACCTCGCGGCGGTTATCCGGGGACTGGAATTCTGCGCGGCCTCGAATTTTGAGCCTTACGCCTGCCGCCAGGCCGGGCTTAAGCCCGGCGTCGCCGCCATGGTGTGGCGGTCGGCCCGGCGAATAAGCGGCGGAGCGAACCCCGGCGAGCCGAAAGCCCTTGAACGGGTTTCGCAGTGCTTCCTGCGCGCTTTTCCGGACTGCGTGGCGGCCCTGCTGCCGGGCGAGAGCGGGCGGTACCAGCTGCTGGGCGGAAGACGCGCCATGCTGAGCGCAAAAAGCGCCGCGACCGGAGCGGCAGTAATCTGCGCGGGAGAAACGCTTGAAAGCATGCACCGTTCGGGAGCGGATATAACGCTGTCCTTCGCCGCGGAGATACGGGAGGAATGGTTACGAGCAGCTTTCCCGGACCGCATTAAAACCATCGCGAAACCCGCTTTGGACAAAAACACGCTGACTCCCGTCACCGAAATGCTGACGCTATACCAAGACGTCATAATCCGCAAAGACATAACCTCCGCCGCGCACGGCAAACCCTCCGCCGACCTTATCGCCGGCGAGTTTATAAGCGGACGGCATAAACTGCGCTATTGGGACGAGGAAGTGGAGGAGTGGCTGGCACGCGTGGAATTTCTGGCGAAAGCCTGCCCCGACTTCGGCATCGAACCGTTGAACGAAGAGGACATAAAACTTGTCATCGCCGATATCTGCGGCGGCGCAAAAAGCATAGCCGCCGCGAAAGAGAAAGCGGTCCTGCCGGTTCTGCAGGAATGGTTCGACTGGGAGAAAAACCGGCTTATCGAACAGCACGCGCCGACCAGACTGGTTATGCCGGGTGGACGCAAGGCTAAAATACGCTATCCGCGCGGGCGCGAACCGTATCTTGAAGCGAAAATTCAGGATTTGTTTTCCGTAACCGACACGCCGCGCATCGCCGCGGGGCGCGTTCCTCTGCTCATACACATTCTGGCGCCGTCAATGCGCCCAGTTCAGGTGACGAAAGACCTCAAAAGTTTCTGGGCGGAAAGCTACCCGAAACTGAAACCCCAGCTTTCCCGCCGCTATCCTAAACACAAGTGGCTATAACCTGAAAACTGTTTGCGGCACATCCGCCAAGCACTTGGGAAACGCGGCGGGCTCTTTTCGGCTAATAATATACGTAAACTGCGCCACGGTGAAACTACTTTCCGACGGTTCCGCGCGTTTGTACATTTACTCCGATATCCTGGAACTGGCAATGGCTGGCATTACGGCCTTCCTTGCCCGCAATAAATTACTTCCTGGAAGGCGGGAAATTTGCGTAAAACGCCGACAATCTGTATCATAATAGTAATCTGAGACAACACCGGAGGCATATGAAAAAAACAATCACGCTGGCTTTGGCAGTAGCTTTACTTTCAGTTTTAAATATCACGGCATTCGCGGCGGGCGAAGAGAACAACCCGTTTAACTGCGCCGCCGAACTGGACATTGTGTCCAAGTACGTCTGGCGCGGAATCCCGCAAGGCAAAACCGAAGCCTATGAACCTTCGATAAACTTTTCAAAACACGGCTTCACCGGCAACATCTGGATGAATTACAGCGTGGACACGCCGCAGCAGAACAAATTCAGCGAGCTGGACCTTTTGCTGAGCTATGAACTCAAGTTAAGCGCCCTGTCGGTTACCCCCGGAGTCGTTCTCTACACGTTTCCGAACTTCGCGCCTTACGGCGAAGCGTATGTGAAGATGTCCTATCCCGTGGCGTTTTTCAAAATTGTCACAGACCACTATATTTCGGCACTGCGCGGCGACATCGCGGGCGGTTATTACGGCGACGCCGGACTGGGTTATGAAAAACAGCTAGCCAATGACGCGCTCTGGACAAGCTCGGCCCTGCTGGGCTGGGGAGACGCGAAATTCAATTCGGCTAATTATCTCACGGCGCAAGGCGCAAGATATAACGCGGGCCAGCTCAACGTCTTCATACTGGACACCTCGATAACATTCAAACCCTACGCAAACGGCTGCGTAAGGCCGCATCTGACCTATTATTCGAATCTCCCCGCAGGAATCCGCAACGGCATGCGCGCGGCAGGCAATGCGCCCAACGATCTGGTAATCGGTATCGCGGCAGGCTATAACTTCTGATGAAGATTGCACGGCGAACACCGGCACTGCTTCTTGCGGTTTTCTGCGCCACATTCTTTTTAACGGGCTGCGCAAACCGCGCCGTAGTGCAGAACGATCTGGTTTATATAGATGTGGAAGAAACACCTGAGGAAGAAGCGGAGGAGCCGGACACTGTTGTCCTCTCCACAGCTATTCCGCCCATGGGCAAGTGGATGCTCCGCCCCGACAAAAACAAAGCCAACTGGCTTGGAATGCCCTACCGGAACAAGGTCCTGCACGAACCGATAAACGTTATAATCTGCGACGCCGTTTCGCAAACTCCGGAAGAAGCGGGCAAACGCCTTCTGGCTTCGGCGCACAAGGCGGGGTATCTCGACCGTTACGGCCATTCGTCCGATTACTACGCATACGTGGACGGCGCGCTGGTGCCGCCCTTTCCCGGCAGGAAACAGCACTCATTTTCGAACCAGGTATTCGCCGAAACCAATAACCACGGACGGATTTTCGGGCCGGTGCCTTATGACGGGAAATTCTGGTTCGTCGCCGCGTTCAGCCGCGAGAAGATAAGCCTTGTGCCGATTACCCACAAATATGTTTCTTTCAATCAGGCGCGGGACGGCTTCGCCTGGAGCTTAGACGAAACAGGGCAGTACAAAGTCAAAAAATTCGTTTATATGGGCAACACCCTATTGCAGTCAGAATCGGCCAGTTCCGGCGATCACGACGGCCTGGCGATAATGCTGGAAGCCGCGAACTGATTTAGAGCTTATTTTTCCTGCTGCAAGTCGCCGAACGCGGAAACACCAGCGAAAGTCGCCAGCAGACAAAAGACCAGCAGAACACCCAGGTCGGTCCACGCCGAAAAAACACCCTGCCCCAGCATGATAATACGCAGGATATCCACTGCATAGGTCAGCGGATCGAAATAACTGGCAACCTTTATATAATGCGCGGCCGTGCCCAGGTCAAACAGCGCGCCGCTGAAAAAGAAAAGCGGCCAGGTCAGAAAACTCATGACAAGCCCGAAACCTTCCATGGATTTCATCTTCGCGCCGATGGTAAGGCCCATGCCGGTTATCAGGTAAGAAACGGGCACCGAAACCGCCAGAGCAAGCGCGACCTTAACAATATCCAGCGGCAAAATGAAAAACGCGCCGATGACCAGCAGCAGGAGCGTTTCGATAAGAGCGCCCAGCATGCCGCCCAGAACTTTGCCCAGGAAAAGCGTCGTCCGGGAAATGGGCGCGGAAAGCACTTCCTTCAAAAAATCCAGCCGCTTGTCCCAGATGATGTAAAGCCCGTAAGTTATCGAGGTGAAAAGCAGCACCATGGCCAGTATGCCGGGGAAAATAAACTGCTGGTAAGTGTATCCCGGCACGGGACTGACGCCCGCCATCATCCCCTGCCCCATCACGAACAGGAACAAAAGCGGCGAGATCAGGATCGAGACGATGCGCTCTTTTTCGCGGAAAAATATTTTGGCTTCCCGCAAAAACAGCGCGTAAACGGCGTTAAGATTGCTCATATTCATAATGGCGCGCGCTTCATTTCCTCACTGAATGGCTGGCGGCTATTCTTTCAAAAATAGTGTTGTTTTCCGGATCTTCGCATATCTGCTGGCCCGCGAACTTGATAAAGACGTCATCAAGAGTCACGCGCCGCACCTCCACCTCGTCAATCCGTCCGGCGGCGTTTAAAAGCGCGTGAAGATTGCGGGCCGGGTCGGTTATGCTCACGGTGTACCGATTGTTTTCAGACTCCACGCTGCCCACAAACGGCAGCGCGCGTATAGCCGCAACGTCTATCCCGCCGGTCAGGAACACAAGGTCCTGGCCCACTTTCGCTTTCAGGGCCTGCGGAGTGTCCAGTTCAATAATGCGGCCCCTGTGGATAATGCCTATCCGGTCAGCCAGGCTGTCGGCTTCCTCCATATAATGAGTGGTGAGGATGACGGTCGTCTTATGCGCGTCCTTTAACGTACGGATATAGGACCAGACCGCTTTGCGGCTGGCGGGGTCCAGGCCCAGGGTAGGCTCGTCTAAGAACAGCACCTTGGGTTCGTGGATAAGGCCGCGCGCGATTTCAAGCCGCCTGCGCATGCCGCCAGAATAGGTGTTAACCAGACTGTCCGCCCGGTCGGTCAGGTTAACCAGATCGAGCATTCTGTCAATTCTGGAACTTATTTCGCGGCGCGGTATGCCGTAAAGCATGGAGTGAAGATAAAGATTTTCCCGCGCGGTGAGCAGATCGTCAACGCTGGGCTCCTGAAAAACAATGCCGATATTGCGCCTGACGTCCAGCGGGCGGTCCTTTATGTCAAACCCCGCAACCAGAGCCGTGCCAGACGTGGGCTTGACCAGGGTCGCCAGCATGCTGATAAGGGTGGTTTTGCCAGCGCCATTAGGCCCCAGCAGGCCAAACACCTCTCCTTCCGGGATTTCAAGGGACACGCCGTTCACGGCGGTCACATCCTTGAAGCATTTTACAAGAGAATCGGTCTTAATCGCGGGCATATTCCTATCTTAGCAAGTGCGGACATACTTGTCGCGCTATCGGTGCCGGATTTCCATTACGCAACAGCGGCCCGCCAGCCGCTCAATCATGGAATCAACTTTGCTCATATTTTCCGAGTCGAGGTTGGCGTCCCACTCATCCAAAAGCACCAGTTTTAGGGAATCAATGCCGCACAGCTCGTCTAAAACCCTGCACGTTTTCTGCCCGGTGGACAGGTCCAGCCTCGCAACGGAATTAAAACGCAGCCTGTTGTGCGCCGGAAGGATTACCGAATCGCGGGGATATCTCTTTTTCAGTTCCATAAGCAGACTGGATTTCCCCGCTCCGTTGCCGCCCCGAATGGTCAGCCGTCCGCGGGCGGGAGGCTCAAAACCATCCAGATCGACTCTGCGCCCGGCAGGGTCGGTGCAGACAATCCGGTCATGCGCGACAGTGCCTGTCATCGCGGTTATGTCCGCCGGAAGATCCGGCACCCGAGCAAGGCCTGACAAACGTTCCCTGACCGCGCTGAATTTAAGCAGATAATTAATCAGTTCCGCTATATACTGGGTCACCAGTATCTGGCGCGGCAAAGTGGCAAGCACAATCGTTTTGATGGTGACGCCAGATTGCGGGGAAAACATTACATACGCCATCAGCGCCAAAGCCGGAACGACGGACAGCCATAAAGTCATGGCGGTAAACACTTCTATATTAAATATCGCGGACGCGGCTTTGTTTTTATACCCGTCCAAACTGCCGCCGAAGTGTTTTTGCCACAAGTCCAGATTATATTTGTTGCCAAGAGTGATGGCGTCCCACGCTTCGCCCAGGGCGGAATAGGTTTTGGTGCGCTCATTCTGCATGGCGAGGGAATCTTTTTTCACCCTGCAAGACAGCAACCGCGCCATGAAAACCCCGATAGCGGCGGAACAGAGATACGCCCACAAAAGCCGTCCGCCGAAAGCGAAGCTGAGCGCAAAAACGTTAAACAGCACATTCAGCGCGAGCCCCAGGAAAGTGTCCGCGAAATCCATGGTTTCGTCAATCACCAGAAAAGATTCCGTTTCGATAAAATCCTTTTTCCCGTGCTGGAATTTTTTGCTCCGGCAAAGATGAGGAACGCAATACAGGCCTTTCGCGCAAATATCCATATAACCGAGCAAAGCGGCGTTTTTCGCTTTACTGAGCGCCGTGCGCCGCCAAACCGACGGAATGTAAACCAAAGTCAGACTGCAAATAAATCCCAGAAAAGGGACGAGAAGGCCTGACCCGCCGCTTATGCCTCGGGCCAGCCACACCAGCCAAACGGTGGACGAGGCTACGATTGCCTGTTCGATTACGAGAAAAACCAGAAAATGAAAGGTATGTTTTGTTGCGAAAATACGGTACATAAGGCTCCTCAGACTTTTGGACGGGGCAAGAAAAACGGCGCGCCGCGAATACTGCGCGCGGACTCAGAAACGATAGACAGGAATGTTTCAGCTAATCGTGCAGCCACCAGCCGGTGGGACTGCTGTCTGATGAATAGTCCAGCACAAAACCGGGAGAAGCGTTTATTTCATACCGCTTTACGATAGGCTGGTTATTAGCTAGGCCTGAGGCGTTGGCGGCAACGGCCCATTTGTACATCACATCAGGGTCAAAAAAGTGAAGTACGCGGTACGGCTCGTTCGGCACCGGCGTCCAGTCGTATCTGCCGAGGTAGTCCATGAAATCCTTCTCATCTTTTCCGCCAAGGGCTATAAGCCGATCGGGAACATAAAAAGTTCTGGTCCAGGCTTTGTCCAACGCCGCAAAATCGGAAGGACCGGCCACCTGAGTGACGCTTGCGGCATAATTGGCGCAGCCCCCGCCTTCTTTATAAAGAGGGCGGACGCCAAGCCCGAAACGGGTGTAAACGCCTTCGTCGTAATAAGCCTGCATATAGCGCATGGCTTCCGCGCAGGACTGCGGAGAAACAAGCAGTGTCACGAAAGCCATTTTGCCATTGCGCATGGACAGCTTGCCAAAGTCCTTTTCAACAAAATCTCGCGACTGCAAAGCGCCGGTGACATAATCAAAAAACGCGCCGTAACCTCTATTGCGCCAAAGCATTTTCAAATATTCGGTTATGCTGCCGGTGTCAGTCTGCCCGGAAACGATGGCACTTTTCCCGGACGGCAGAGTGCAGCCTATTTCAAAAGCCACATGGCCGATGGAATGAGCGTCGCCCATTTCCACGGCGGCGGTATTGTGGGCGTATCCTTCAAGCATGGTGTTAACGTTGGTCCAGTCAATGTCGCCCGGAGAACGGATAATGCCAAGCGTGATGTAATTGGGATAATGGCGGTAAGCCGCTTCCGCCGGTTTGGAAAACTGCGCGGGATCTCCGTCGGAGTCAGAACCGCCGGAAAAGCTGTCCTCCGAAGCCGGAACGTCCAGCCCGAGCTGCTCAAGCAATGACGGCCGGTCCGCCGCATTCGCGCCAGTAGAAAACAACAAACAAAAAACCGCCGCCAACAACCCCGTTTTAATCTTCATAAAAAATACCTTTTACAAATTTGGCTGAGACTGATGATATTGTATATCATATTTCCGCCATTTCTCAATAAAATAAATCGCGGATGAGCGGAGTGCTTATCGCCGAAGCGGACCGCGCCAATCCAGGATTATGTGGCGAATATTCCAGCTGGCGATTTCTTAAGCCAGGAATAGCCTGTAAAATTCCCATTTATACAGGTTTATTTCCCCCCTAAATTTTCTTTGGTACAAATTACATTTTGCTTTTCGCAGTTTGTACCGGCGAAAGAATATGAATGGGTTTACCCAAGAACGCTATTTCCTCGCCATTTTTGTATTCCACTTCGTAAATATACAGTTTGTTATCCTTCCAATCAAATCCGTAACGTAAAGGGTAGTCATTTTTATCTCTTATGACTTTGTTCGTTTTATCAAGCATCATAAAACTATCGCTCGGAAACACGCAATCCGTATCCATTTGGTAATTCATCACATCAGTTTTTCCCGGCCATTTAATGTGGTCGCCGGAAAAGACAAAGCTGCGGCCTTTTTCATCCTTATAGTTTCCGGAAAGCACCAGCTCTGCCAGATATTTTCCAGAATCACCTAGGCTCATCGGAGAACCTAATCTGACAAATTTATTCCGCTTTGCCTCAGACGAAATCCATATCAGCTCGGTCGTGTTTTTCCCGATTCTGCCGGAGATTTTAAGCAGTTGGTCGACACCGATAGCGGGCGTATGACTGCTGCCGTGAAGCCGATACGTGTCCTTATCCGCAGTCGCATCCGGTCCGCGAAGGTAAAGCAGTCCGGTCCCCTCATGGAAGTTGTAGCCTACCTCTAAATAATATATGCCGCTGCTTTGGGATATTACAAATTCACTTTCATTGCTTATGGCTCTTGCGGTTTTGCATGCCTTGATCGGAGATTTTGTTGATTGCAGTGTGTCAAGAAAATCCTTGAGCACCCATGTTCCCACAAATGAATCAAGATTTACACCAATTTCTTCTTTTGCGGATTCTGCAACATTTTTCTGCTGAACTGTTTCAGCTGCAGGTAAATAAGTTGCAGTTAGAATCATCACCAGGGCCAACATTATGTATATTTTCATTTCGTTCTTTCTCCTTTAGGCTTTTTGCTGGTTAGAGTGCATTTTTAAATTTTAAGCATATTTTCTAGCGGGAATCCAGAGCGGAGTGCTTATCGCCGAAAAAACAGCTACAATGTTTTGTATACGGCACCACTATCGGGGGAATGGATGAACATGCGAAACGTATCAACGAAACTGGCAGTCTACGGTCTGGCCTGCGGACTCTTTACCGCGGTGTCCGCCCTGGCGCAAACGCCTGATTATAATGAAGCCATAGATATTGCGGTACAGCAGGGCGCCAGCCCCGCAGGCTGGGTGGCTCCGGCGGGTTCGCTAATAAGCATAACCGGCAATCCGGTGACCGATGCCGCTTACGGCGTAAAATATGATTCCGGGAAAATCATCGTCCGCACAGCCGCCAAAGCGTTCCGTTACACTTCGAAATATGCAGGGCAGGCGGACACCATTTTCGGCCTTCCCAGCGCGGCGGCGGCCTGGGTTACCACGGGAAACGACGCCACCAATTTCCTTCAAAACAACGGCGTAAACGGAAGCAACGCCACAAAACTCCTTGAGCGCGGACTGGGAATGAACGACGACGGCTCGCACGACATAGTGGTGGAGATGGCCGTTCTGCCGGACATGGACACCATCATGCGCCCGATAAAAAACCCCGACATCAGCACCTATTCCGCCGCCTCGGCGGATTACGGCAACGCCGCGTCTTTCCAGCAGCCGGGCACAATGAGTTCAACAACCTACAGCAATTTCCAGGCCTATTACAACAGCTGGAAAATCGGCGCCCTGGATAATAAAACCTTTCCCTGGACGCAAATGGGCTACACCTTCTTCTGGGGCAACGGCACCACCCAGGCGGACATACAGGGAATGACCGAATTCATCCTCCTGGGCCAGACACCCGTGACGCTGTACGGGATGTACGCAACTAACTCATATATTTACACGCTTAACGACGGCACGAATTTCAGTTCGGCCTCCGGCGCGCAATACGGCAACGGTTTCGCCAGTTTTAAAGTTGACGGCGACTGCGACACTATCTGGGCCGGGCACCGTTTTCAGAAAAACGCGCGCACCGCCACCGCGAACGAAATTATTATAGACAGCACCGGTTATGTTTCGGGTGGTTCAGGAATTCTGGTCTGGTCACTTAACTACGAGGTCACCAATAACGGCGTCATTTCCGGGGACACGAACTTGAAATTCGCTGTGGCGAACAGCGCCAACGTTGCCGTTTTGTTCCAGGGCGACACAACCTATACTTACGGAACCCCGCTTGCGGGCATAAACAAGCTGACCAATTCCGGCACTATTTCCAGTCCCGAAATCGCCATTAAAGCCGCGGGCGGAGACACCACCATAATCAACAACGCTGGCGGCGTACTGGCGGGCGGGAGGTACTCCGTTCTCACCAGCACGGGCAACGACACTTTAACCCTGCACGGCGGCAGCGTCACCGGCGACATAGACTTGGGGGGCGGAACCAATGCCTTCACCATAGACGGTGCGACCACCCTGTCTTTTTCCCTGGCGCGCAATACGGCAAGCACCGCCCATGTCACCAACGTGACATCCGCCGCCATCAGCGACAACACGGCGACGGTAGCGCCAGTGATAACCGGAACCGATAATATCCGCGACAACGACTCTTTCCTGATAATAAACGCCGGGACGCTTACCGCGGATCCGACAAAAATCCTCATTACAAACGACAGTTCGCGCCCCATGATCACGTTCACCCCGTCGTCCGCCGGCAATCAGCTGTCCCTGACGGCAAACCGCGACAACGCTTATTATACGCGCCTTAGCGGTTACTCCGGCGTAGGTTCTGCCGTAGACGCCATCGCCAACAGTTCCACGGGCGACATGGCGGCCCTCATCGGCAGTCTGGACGCGAGCGGCAATCCCGGCGACGCGGGCAAACTCGCCCCCGCCGTGGACAACGGCGCGCTGGCCTCCGCCGCGCAGGTCAGAAACCGCTTCAACGACAATATAGTGAACCACCTCACGGATTCCACGCAAAAACTTTTATCGGCAAACCCGGCGGTGTGGGGTCAGGTGTTTGATTCCTATCTGCACCAGAGCCCGCGCGGAACTAGCGGAGGCTACACGGCTGACGTATGGGGCATTTCGGCTGGTTTTGACCGCAGGCTGGGCGACAATATCATCGTCGGCATCGGCACGGGCTACGCCAGCAACAACCTCACTTCTCGGGACGGCACCGGCGGCGGCACCAGCAAAAACTACCAGGGCAGTTTATACGGAACTCTTCTGGGAGAAAACGCGTATCTCTCCGGAGTGCTGATGTTCGGCTATAACGACTATTCCGCTTCCCGCGCCATAAACTTCGGGAACATTTCCCGCACGGCGAAAAGCGATTACGCCGGCCAGCAGTATTCCGCCTACGCGGAAGCCGGAAAAACCTTTGACAAGGAAGGACTGCTGGTCACGCCGCTGGCCTCGCTGCAGTATTCCTATCTGCATACCGGCGCGTACACCGAAACCGGCGCGGGCGCGGCGGATCTGTCCGTCAACAGCCAGAATTACGGAACGCTTCAGTCCGGACTCGGGGTGAGAATAGGCTGCGCGCTAAAATATGTCATACCGGATATCCACGCCAAATGGCTTTACAACATCGCGCAGGACAATATGGAAGCCACCGCAAACTTCACGGACGGCGGCCCGGCGTTCACCACAACCGGCTATTCCCAGCCGCGCTCAAGCGGACAGCTGGGAACGAAACTGATTTTCAGTCTGAGCGGCGCGCTCGCGCTGACCCTTAATTATGATCTGGAAATAAAAGAGGATTTTTACAGCCATTACGGCTACGGCAATCTCCGCTTCTCGTTTTAGGGAGTCCGGCGGCGCGCCGGAATTATTTGAGCATATCGCCTAACCGGTTCTGAATTTCCGGGAACTTCTTCTCAAGAAACGACAACAGTTCCCCAGCGCCGTCGAGACCGCCGGCACGGGCCATAATTTCCAGCCGCGCGGAAATTTTGTGAAGAACCAACGCTCCGACATTGCCGCTGGCCCCCTTAAGCGCATGGGCGGCGTCCCGCACGGCGGCCACGTCGCTCCCGGCGATACCGTCCCTTATTTTCGCCAGCGACACCGCGGCGCCTTTGTTAAATTCGCCTATGATTTCCCCCACCACATTTACATATTCCGGACCGGCAAGTTCCCGCAGCTTATTAAACGGCTCCGAGTCGAAATCCATGTCCCACTTGGCGATGGCGGCCTGCAATTCCTCTATGCGCACGGGTTTTGAGACATAATCGTCCATGCCGCACTCGATGCACTTCTCGCGGTCGCCTTCAAGCGCGTTTGCGGTCATAGCTACAACGGGCGTATGGCGGCGGGTTCCTTCCTTTTTGCGAAGTTCCATAGTCGCGGTGAACCCGTCCATCTCCGGCATTTGGCAGTCCATAAGCACGAGATCATAAGGTATCCGGTTAAGCGCGGTCAGCGCTTCCTGCCCGTTTCCCACGGTGTCCGGCTCATACCCCAGCGAACGCAACTGCAACCTGGCGACAAGCATGTTCGCGCTGTTGTCTTCGACCAGCAGAATTTTAAAAAACGGCCTTTTTTCCCGTTTCATCCGCGCGGTGTTTAAATTAACATCCTCGGTCCGCCCGGCTCTCGCCAGAGACAGCAGGCATTTCCGCAAGACTTCATGTTTAACAGGTTTTACCAGAAAATCGGCAATCCCCGCCGCATTCATTTCTTCGCGGCTTATAATTTTTCCCGCTGAACTTACGAGCACTATGTGTATGCCAGAGAGCGCCGGATTGCCCCTGATTGCCGCCGCCACCTGCAAACCGTCCATGCCGGGCATCAGCATATCCAGCAAAACACAAGCGAACGAATCCGGACCGCCGGCGCATTTTTCCAGCAAGGCAAGAGCGTCTCTGCCGCTGGACACCTGCGAATGCCTGACCTCCAGCTGGTCAAGCTGGGTTGATAAAATATACAGGTTAACAGGCATATCGTCCACGATAAGAACATTCATGCCCTTAAGCAGCTCCGGATGCGCCGAATGCGTCTCCGGAGGAAGCGTTCCTTTGGGAAAGCGCAGGACAATGTTGAAAGAGGAGCCTTTCCCCGGTTCGCTTTCCACACTGATGGCGCCCCCCATTAAATTCACCAGCCTTTTTGAAATGGCAAGCCCCAGTCCGGTGCCGCCATATTTACGAGTAGTAGAGGCGTCAGCCTGAGTAAATGATTCAAACAGGCGGGGTTTAGCGTCTTTGTTTATGCCTATTCCGGTATCCGTAACCCGAATACGCAAAGTAGCGCTTTCGGCGTCCTGCTCCAAAGTGTCCACATAGATAACGACTTCGCCTTTTTCCGAAAATTTCACGGCATTTCCCGCCAGATTGATAAGCACCTGGCGCAAATGCCCCGGATCCCCCACCAAGACGAGCGGCGTGCCAGGCAGGATAATGGCTCCCAGTTCCAGTTTTTTCTCGTGCGCGCGTATCGCCACAAGCTCCAGCGTGCTCTCGATAACCTGGCGCAGATCGAATGAGATTTTCTCCAAAACCAGCTTACCTGACTCTATCTTTGAAAAATCCAGAATATCATTAATAATCGTCAGCAGATAGTCGCCGGAATTGCGCACGGTTTCAAGAAGACTTTTCTGCTCGGCAGCAAGTTCGGTGTCCAGCAAAATACCCGTAAGGCCGATAATGGCGTTCATGGGGGTTCGTATTTCATGGCTCATAGTAGCCAGGAAATCGGCTTTGGCCTGGGTGGCACGCAAAGCCTCGTCTTTGGCTTTAATCAGTTCGACCTCGGACTGTTTGCGCAGCGCCGCTTCGCCGATATGCGCGGCGATGCCTTCAAGATCCGCTAGGATTGCAGAAGTGAAACAATCTTTTTTATAAGCGTTAAGCTGGAGCACCCCCACGATCTCCGTCTTTGCGCGAATGGGAATAAGCGCAAAAGAGGAGTATCCGTCATGAATGCAACGGTTTCGCGGATTAAGCCGGGGATCATCCCCCGGTGGAATTGTGAGCAGCATGGGAGAATCATTGGTCCAGAAACTCCCCCCCGGCGTCAGCAACGGATTGGCTCCCCCTTTAAGCACCATACCGCAAGTGCATTCCATAAGAAGCTGTCCGTCTGCTCCGTAGCAGGCGGAGCCGGAACTGTCGCGGACAGCGAGGGTATTTTCTGTAAGCAGAAAATCGGAAGGGAATCCGGTCTCGGCAAAATAAGGGAAATCATCTTCGTCGCGCAGCCGGATGCCTGCGGCGTCCACTCCCGTAGCCTGCTTAATTACGGCAATTATCTGCCTGATAGAATCCCGAAAATCGTTCGCCGTATTTATAATACCCAAAACGGTATTGGAAAGCTGGCGGTAAGCCTCCGCCTGCTTGCGCTCGGTGATATCGGTAATCACTCCGACCATGCGAACGGGCTGTCCTGCGCTGTCGCGCATCATCACTTTTCCGCGATCCGATACCCACAGGTAACTTCCGTCTTTGCGGCGCAGCCGGTACTCGAACTTATAAATAGGGACTTCTCCCCGCAAATTCTTTTGCACCGCGGCCAAAGTCGCGTTCAAATCGTCGGGATGCACGCGGGAAGACCAGTCTTCCAGCTCGCCGCTCAAATCATCTTTGCCGCAGCCCATCATTTCCATCCACCGAGGAGAGCAGAAAAGTTTGCTAGTAGCGACGTTCCAATCCCAAACGCCGTATTCCGCGCCTTCCAGAGCGAATTTCCAGCGTTCTTCGCTCTGGCGCAGCGCGTCTTCGCTGTGTGAAAGCTTTACGGCGAGTTCGCGCAGCTGGGTGGCCCTTTCGGACATTACCTGTTCGCTGCGTTTGCGCTCGGAAATATCCCGGAGTATCTTCGAAATGCCGATTATCTTGCCATCAACATCTTTGATCGGGGAAATAGTAACGGAAACATGCAGCGGCGTACCGTCTTTCCGAATGCGCACGCTGTCGAAATTGGGAACATGCTCGCCTTTACTGATTTTGGCGGAGATATCATCGTCTTCCGTGCTGCGTTCGGGCGGAAATAAGGCAGGGATTTTCCTGCCTATGGCTTCCTGTGGCGTATACCCCAGCATCTTCTCCGCGGCGGCATTCCAGCTTGTGTACACGCCGTCAAGGGATTTGCTGACGATAGCATCTTCCGAGGAATCAACAATGCCGGCCAGCCTGGATAAAACAACCCTGGTTTCCTCCATTTCAGTAACGTCGCGCGCGGCGGCGTAGATTGCTTTTTCCTGGAGGAACGGGGTTCCCGTCCACATAAACGTATGCAGGGTTCCGTCCTTACCCTGAAATCGGTTTTTAAATTCCCCGGTATCGCTGCCTTTCACCAAAGCATCAATCTCCAGAACGGTAGCGGCCCGATCGTCAGGATGAACCAATTCCATAACTGGTATGGCTAACAATTCCCGCTCGGAATAACCCAGCAGGCCTGACCATTTATGGCTGACGCTCTTAAAATATCCGTCGAAACCGATAATGCACAGAAGATTCTCGGATATATCATAAAACCGCTGGGCGGTTCTTGCCGCGGCAACGGCGGCCCTATAATCCATAGCCAGCAATTCTTCGTTAACCATTTCCGCCAAACTTCGCAATACCTGCAATTGCTGCGGAGTTAACGTGCGCGGTTTGGTATCCTTCAGGCAAAGCACTCCCACGTTTTGCCCGTTCCGGGCCATTAACGGGATGCCGGCGTAAAACCTGATATGAGGTTCACCGGATACATGCGGATTTGAGGAGAAACGCGGATCTTTGACCGCATCTTCCACAATGAAAATATCTCTGCACGAAATGGCATAGGAACAGAACGAGTTTTCTCGCGGAAGCTCAGTTTCTTCAATACCCTGGCGGGACTTAAGCCATATACGGTCGGCATCAACCAGGCTCAGCAACACAATAGGTATATCTAAAAGCAGCTGCGTTAACTGAGTCAGGCGGTCAAAACGGTCTTCAGGAGGAGTATCCAGTATTTTAAGCTCGCACAAAGCGGCCAGGCGCTTTGATTCTTCGTTTGACTGTGGGGATATAGGCATACAATATATACCTCGATTCGCGTCCTATTGGCGTTTATAGCGCTGCGCCCATGTGGTTTTCTCCCAGGTTACGCGCGCGGGCGAACTCTGGTTGGGGCCGGCATTGGCGTGGACCGACCCGCTGCCGAACACCGTAACATTACCGCCCCACACACGCCCGTAAAGAGGACCGTAAAGGCTCCAGATTCCGGACCTTTCTTCCAGATACGCGTGCAGCGGAGCCGGGCAGGCCAGCACATGGGTGTTGGAGTTTTGCTCGCCGAAAAACAAAAGACTAGACGGCATTTTGCTCAGGTTATTAATCGCGCAGGCATTGCCGGTGTTAATTACACCGTTAAAATATATGGTGACGGTACCGCCTGTTGTGTCGGCATTGAGCGTGCCGTCCACTGTTATGTTCGAAAAGTAATAGGTGCCCGGAGCGA
>Ga0172379_10003672_pt1 | contig 24005 bp, 27 predicted proteins | sample GrowelOW334metaG_FD_119756 | JGI IMG/M metagenome (GOLD analysis project Ga0172379, IMG submission 119756) | Groundwater microbial communities from an aquifer near a municipal landfill in Southern Ontario, Canada - Groundwater well OW334 metaG | ecosystem: Environmental > Aquatic > Deep...
GGACGATGTGCCGTGACGGAATTCGTATCGGAGCGTACACATTAGTTTTGCTTCACCACGCGCTCCGCGCGTGCGACATCATTTGTTTTGGAAATAGGTGCGAGTTTGGTACAATACAGACACAAACCAAAATCCCGCAGAAATAGCGGGATTTTGGTTTGATAGAAGTCATTTGTTAAGAAATAAGTTATGCACATTGCGGAGTGGGGGCGAGGGGCATATAATAACATTGTAGTGGGAAGAAGTGGATAATAGTGGATATCTATATGCTGATTGGAGAATACAAACATACGCTTGATGCGAAGAAACGGCTATCCATACCTTCAAAATTCAGGAAAGAACTTGGAGAAAGAGCTGTTTTATCCAAGGGGCTTGATGGCTGTCTGTTTTTATTCTCTGTGGCCAACTGGGAAGAATTTGTCCACAAGCTCGGAGAATTGAAATTAGGACAGCAAGAATCAAGAAATTTCACAAGGCACTTTTTAACGGGTGCCGTCGAGGTTGACCTGGATATGCTTGGTAGGATATTGGTTCCTGATTATTTAAAAAAGACAGCCGACCTGAAAAAGACAGCAGTAATAACAGGAGTATTGAATAGGATTGAAATATGGGACGAAGAGAGATGGGAAACTATGAAAGCCGGCATTGAGAAGAATTCTGACGGCATAGCGCAGAAATTGGGGGATTTAGGAATTATATAATGCATAAAGACAAGATTCATATACCAGTACTTTTAAACGAAACGATTGAATATTTAAATATCGGGGATGGGAAGGGTAAATCAGTTATCGATGCGACACTTGATGGCGGTGGTCACGCAACGGCGCTAAGAGATCGATTTCCCTACCTACGTATATTGGGAATCGAGCTTGACCCAGTTATGGCTCAGGAGTTGGAGCTAGACCCTTCCATAAGCATAGTGAATGATAGTTATGCCAATATTGAGGCCATAGCCGTTGAACATAATATTATTCCTGATGCCGTATATTTTGATCTTGGTGTGTCATCGTGGCACTACGAGTCATCAAGCCGTGGGTTCACATTTCAGAGAGATCAGTTGCTGGATATGCGGTTTAATCCGGAGAAACAGAAAATATCAGCCATCGATGTAATAAATCGATACACCAAACACGAGATTGAGGATATTTTAATAAAATATGGCGAAGAGGAATTTGCCGATGAGATTGCCAATCAGATAAACATAGAAAGGAAGAATAAGCCAATAATCACGACATCGACACTAGTCGAGGCAATAAGCAGAGCCGTACCGACATGGTATAAACACAGGAAAATACATTTTGCTACCAAGACATTTCAAGCGATACGAATTGAAGTCAACGACGAGATAAACGCAATAAAGAAAGGAATAAGTGGAGCAATTAATATTTTAAAAAGCGGTGGACGGTTGGTGGTCATATCGTTTCATGGATTGGAAGATAAAACCGTAAAAGAATTATTCAAAGAAAAAGCAAGTCAGGGAATTATAAAGTTTGTTACAAAAGATACGATCAAGCCGAAGTGGCTAGAGACAAGAGCTAACCCAAGAGCAAGAAGTGCGAAGATGAAGATTATTGAAAAAGTCTAGAAATTATTAGCCGGGTGGGGTCGGAATGCCTCTGCCGGATAAATTGACAGTATACAATCTAAAAGGAACTCAAATAACTAAATCGGAGCCATGGCACATGGTCAACTTGGCATTGCTCGGAGTATTCGTGCTCATGCTATTTATCTATGTCATGCAAATGAATAGTATCACCAGCAGGAATTACCAAATAAAACTATTAAATGGTAAGATATCGTCATTAAACGAATCAAATAGCGTATTGTCGGTATCGAAATCTGCCATTGATGATCTTGATGCAATTGAGTCATTTGCAAAAGCAAACAATATGATAAAAAGCGATGGTTCCGTTGCGATGTATGGAGATACCGGAGTTGCTATCCAAAGATAATAAACTAGTAAATGAGAAACGTCGGAACATCGCGTTACTATATAATTTTCGGCGTCTATATGTTAGTTGCGGGCCTGGTTCTATACAGGCTTTTTATTTTGTCTTATGTACGGCATGGTGATTACGAGAGAACGGCAATTGCACAGAAAGACAGTGTCACGAATATATTAGCCCGAGGCAATATATATTTCCAAGATTTAAAAAGCTCAAGTACGGTCGGGCAGGACGGCCTGTTTCTAGCTGCAACAAATAAAAAGTTTCCATTGTTGCAGGCGAATCCTTCACTAATAATGAAGAACGATATTGATAAAATATCGGGTGAATTAGCTTCAATATTGGCTATCGATAAAGAAAAGATTCGAACATCAATAGACTCTGATAGTAATAAATATAAAGTTTTACACCGTAGATTATCGACAGAAGAAGTTGAAAAGATTAAATCATTAAAAGTTGACGGCTTATCTATCGCCTATGAGACTGATCGATTCTATCCTGGAGGTAATCTTGGATCCGATATCCTTGGTTTTCTTGGATATAATCAAGATGGCAACAAATCTGGTCAATATGGTATCGAAGAGTACTACAACGAAATCTTATACGGCAAGCCAGAAGTGAGTGGGTCAAGCGGTTCAAGCGGCCCCGTATCCATTTTCAAACGCTGGTTCTCCGGCACGTCAGACGAGACGGGTGAGTCAATCAGAAGACCTGCCGATTTGGTTCTAACGATTGATAAAAATATTCAGAGTTACGCTGAGTCGGTGTTGGCCGGTGTTTTAAAAAAATGGAATGCTGAAAAAGGCACTATAATAATTGAGGATCCAACAACGGGAAGGATATTAGCCATGGCCGACGGTCCGTCTTTTGACCCAAATTATTATAGCGAAGCTGAGACTAGAGTATTTCTTAGCGGATCAACTCAAGAGACATTTGAACCCGGATCTTCATTCAAACCGATAACTATGGCTGCTGGTCTGGACCTGGTGAAGATAACGCCCGATACTTTGTTTACCGATACGGGTTCGGTTACAATCGGCGGGTTTACTATTAAAAATTTCAGCGATAAAATCTTCGGAACGGTTACAATGTCGCAGATACTCGAGAAATCTATTAATACTGGCGTCATGCATGTGGAAAATCTAATCGGTGATGAGGCATTTCTAGATTACGTTATCAATATGGGTTTTGGGCAAAAAACAGACATAGATATGCCGGGAGAACTGCATGGCGATATTACAAACCTATACAGTGGCCGCAAAATTAATTATTCAACGGCATCATTCGGCCAAGGTATAGCCGTAACGCCTATCCAGCTGATTAATGCATACGCGGCGATTGCGAACGGAGGAAAGTTAATGAGACCATATATTGTCGAGAAAATTGTCAGAGAGGGTGGAACTGCGGAAGTTACGAAGCCGTCGATTGTCGGCATTCCAATCTCAGAAAAGACCGCAACTAAGCTTCAAACAATGCTGGTAAGTGTTGTAGATAAAGGCTTTGATAAGGCGCGCATAAAGGGCTATGATATAGCCGGTAAGACTGGGACAGCACAAATCTCTGATAGCGGGGGAGGATATCAGGATAATGTGTTTATCCATGATTTTTTGGGATTTGCGCCGGGATATAATGCAAAATTTGTTGTGCTGATTAAAATGGATAAACCAAAGGGCGTGACATTTGCTTCAGATAGTTTGTCATCAACATATCGTGAGATAGCTAGCTTTCTTATAAATTACTTTAATATACCACCTACACGCTGATCTTCGAGAATGTGATTTCTGAGAGTACGGAATAATTTCTACTGAAATTTTCCTCATTCTCGGACCAGTCGTCCTGCGAAAGCCTCTCTGAAATCATATTCTCTACGATCAAAAAAACGTTGTTATGTTTAAAAAAATATTAGAATTTAAATTGTCGGTGATTGCGAGGTTGATTTTGCGTCGGTACAAGCCGATGATTATAGGTGTTACGGGAAATGTTGGCAAGACCACCACGAAGGAAGCGATTGCAACGGTTGTTCGTAAAATCCATACTGTGCGTGTCAATGCGGGAAACCTGAATAACGAATTAGGTCTTCCAATGACTATAATCGGAGATTGGGCAGAGGAATATTACAGAGAAGGTGCAAGTCTTGGGTTGTGGTTTAGGGTTCTGCTATCCGGCTGGAGAACATTTTTATTTAAGTCAGATTATCCCGAAGTTTTAGTATTAGAATATGGTGCAGATCATCCTGGCGACATAAATAAACTTACTAAAAAATATAAGCCACACATTAGTGTAATTACTGCAGTAGGCGACATCCCCGTTCACGTAGAATATTTTGGTAGTAAAGAAGCAATCGCGAAAGAAAAGGCGGGACTAATAAGCTGTCTAACCGTTACTGATTTCGCAGCTTTAAATCATGATGACGAAGCAGTGATTATTATGCAAAATCAAACGAAGGCAAAGATAAAATCATTTGGATTTTCGCAAGAATCTGGGTTGCGTATCGCAAATTATGGCTACAATTACAGCGATAGCGGGAAATTGCTAGGCGTTAAGTTTGATATTAGCGAAAATGAAAAGGGCGTGACCGTAGAAATAGGTGAATCATTAGGTCAATCAGTCGCATTATCAACCGCCGCCGCCTCCTCCGTTGGTCGTATCCTTGGCATGGACATTGCTCATATAAAGGAAGCAATGGCTGATTTCGTTGGTCAACCCGGCAGATTGCGCCTTCTAGACGGTATAAAGGGCACTCAAATAATCGACGATTCATATAATGCCTCTCCGGCATCTATGAAGCTCGCATTAAGCGTCTTGAAAGAAATAAAGGCCAATAGAAAGATTGCTGTTCTTGGAGATATGCTTGAACTAGGAGAGTACGCCGAGCTTGCACATCGAACGATGGGTGAAATAGCTGGAGAATTCTGCGATATCTTAGTTTGCGTCGGAAGTCGTGCGAAATTTATTGCTGAATCTGCTGATAATCTGATACCCAAAGACGCGATAATGATTTTTGATAATTCAAATGATGCGAAGACTAAAGTTCAAGAGATAATCAGAGAAGGGGACGCGGTGCTAATAAAGGGATCGCAGGGAATGAGGATGGAAAAGATTGTCGAAGAGATTATGGCTAATCCTGAAAATAAACACAAATTATTAGTTCGACAAAGTACCAGATGGCTTGAAAAGTAATTAAATAGCCCGCCACGAAGTGGCGGGCGGCGGAGATATCGATTATCACCCAAAAAGCAAAATGAAGAAACAGATGAGCCCAATTCCGGGAGCTCCTTTGTCGAGAACCATCGACATCACTTGAACGGGTTGGTTCGTTAATAGCGCGATGCTGACTATGAGTGCATATAATAGCACAATAAGCCCGACGAGATGGAACTTTCCAAATGGCTTCATGTGGACTCCCTCAAGACTGAATGTACCTGCAATACAATAGCAGAGGAATGGTAATAATGTCAATAGCGATGTTTTTACAAATAGACCGTTTTAGGCTATAATACCGTCTGGTCATGGCCCTGTCGTCTAGCCCGGTTAGGACACATGGTTCTCATCCATGTAACACGAGTTCAAATCTCGTCGGGGCTGCCATCGTTATATGCGAGATATTGATATTTAGATAAAAAGTAAATACAATTTGGTTATGGAGAAATTTGAATCTATGCCAGTTACGAAACAAGCGGACGTGGTGTCCAATCGAGCAAGCCATAGAGGATTTAAGAGAGCCCATACGCAATTTATTAGAACAACTGCACGAACGTATTGACGCAGGAGATTATCGTCTTATAGTTGGTGGAGACGCATCTGGTAGAATCCCAGCGTTAATTTTCACTAAAGTAATTAGGGAAATATATAGAAATAAAGGATTTGATATTCCTCAAACTCTGACCACATTTATTGCCGGTGGTGAAAGGGGTAATAATCCTGAAGAAAAACGAAGCGAAATCAAGGCACATATTGAAAATAATTATGTCGGAGATAACCTAGGGCAAATTGATATATCTATTATCGATAAAATAAAATCAATATTAGGCATGCCTATCTCAAGATACAATGGGCGCGTCTTAATTATAGAAGACACAATTTGTTCAGGTATATCAATAAAACCAGTTACTGACACGTTAAGATCGATGAATGTGGATTATGATATTGTAAGTATGGGTCTCGACGCTTGGGATCATAAACGAGTGGAATTAAAAAAGAAACTTGGGGGCGAGATCTATCATGCTATTAACGATACACCAGATATATATGGCAAAAACAGCTTGGCAGGCGTAAGAAAGAATCGTGGTGATCTATCCTCAGAACCGAATATATCAGAGAGATCTAATAAGGCTAGAGAAGATGTGCAAATGGTAGCCGATGAGTTGACTATCTGGTACCTCTCTAAATATTAGACCGCATGCTCGTTATTGACTTAGTTGGCTGTTTCGTGTAATATATGAAAGCTATGAAATTTGCAGTAATCAAGACTGGCGGTAAACAATACAAGGTTGCTGAAGGCGATTCTCTTTTAATTGAGAAGATTAGCGCTAAAGATGGGAAGGCAGTATTTGATAAGGTTCTGCTTTTAGTTGATGGCGAAGATGTCAAAGTTGGCCAACCATTTCTGGAGAAAGTATCCGTTATGGCTAATGTCATAGAAGATGGCAAAGCTAAGAAAAAACTCGTATTTAAATTCAAAAATAAGACCAGACAAACCAAAAAGAAGGGTCATCGTCAGCCATATACTAAAGTCCAAATTACTAAAATCTCCGCTTAAGCGGAGATTTTAAATACTCGCTCGTCCAACCCCCATTTCCTCATCGGGTCCTCGACCGCGTCATTCACTGTAAGGATAGATAGTTAAGAATCCACCAAAACAACAGGTACCCGCACTTGCCTCCTCGTAACGTAGAAAGGGCTCATATGATGAGCCCTTTCTACTACTCGGCGTTTGACCTATTGTTTTGGATTCTTAATCTATCTACCTTACAGATTCATTCCTAGTCTGTGGATGATGAGAAAATGGGGCTGGCTACACGTAACTATCAAAATAGTCCTCATGTCGCCATCTCTTAAAGAGCTTGCGCAGGCATTATTAGCATCTCATTACTGCCGGTAGGCCTGCCTGCGCAGGCAGGCAGTATAATGATGGGTTTCGCTATTCTTATAGCGATAATAATGCCGAGCATGCAGATAGTCGAGCCCGCTGGGGTGAGAACTATCGGTCTGATAAGAGATGGCGGCTGAGGACGTTTTACTTACGGAATTCAAGTGCGTTTTTGAGAGTAATCTCATCGGCATATTCGAGATGCGAGCCTGAGGCAAGGCCTCGGGCGAGATGAGTAATCATAATATTTGGTTTATTCTCGAGCATATCGCGTATGTACATCGCAGTCGTTTCACCAGCTGTATTCGGGTTCATTGCAATAATTATCTCGATTTGATTACTGGCGGACGTTAATTTAGCGATGCGTCCTTCGAGAGATTCAAGATTTAAATTCTCGGGAAAAACGCCATCAACGGGGTTTACTGCTCCGCCGAGAATATGATAGTGACCTCTATATAAGCCGGTTCTTTCGATAGATTCAAGATCCGTAACCTTCTCAAGAATCATAATCATTGTCGCATCTCTTCTTGGGTCAGTGCAAATACTGCATATGTGGTTTTCGCTCAAATTGTGACATATCTGACAAAGTGTTATGTCACTTTTTAAACTGCTGATTGCTTCGCCTAGTTCTTGGAGATCGCTCTCGGGCTTATCCAGTAGCGCTAAAACAAAACGACCGGCCTGGCGCGGACCGACACCGGGAAGTTTTCGAAAAAGCGAAACGATATGCTTAAATTTCGGGTTCATTATATTATTTCTGTCTGATGACTTTTATCGACTTCAAGGAATCTCAAACTATCTGGATTAATTCTGAATTCAATTTCTCCTGTCGGGCCATTTCGATGTTTGGCGACCATTAGCTGGGCTACATTTAATTTGCCTTCACGCTCAGCGCTTTCGTAGTTAGTTTTGTCGTCTCTGTGAATAAACATAACCAAGTCGGCATCTTGCTCAATGGATCCTGAATCGCGCAAGTCAGATAACCTTGGCTTGCTTCCTTCTCTGTGTTCGACGGCGCGAGATAACTGGGACAATGCTAAAATCGGTATATTCAGTTCCTTGGCTAATCCCTTGAGCCCGCGCGATATTTCTGTAACTTGCTGAACGGCGCTGTCATATCGACGATTCGAAGTCATCAACTGGAGATAGTCAATGACCAATAAACCCAAGCCATGCTCTGATTGCAACCGTCGCGCCATTGCGCGCATCTGCAGGATATTCGGCGAGGGAGAGTCATCGATAAATACTGGTATTTCAGATAACTCTTCGCAAGCAGTAGTAATTCGTAAAAAGTCGTTGTGCTCCTCATGGTGTGATAATTTACCTGTGCGCATTTTCCAAAGACTCACACCTGAATCGGCAGCAATTAAACGGTCTACGACCTGATCAACAGACATTTCCATACTAAATATACCGACAGGAATGTTTAATTTGGCAATGTTAAGTGCCAGATTAACGGCAAACGCAGTCTTACCAACAGACGGGCGCGCGGCCAGAATAATTAAGTCAGATTTTTGAAATCCTCCCAAAAGATTATCCATTGCGACATATCCTGTCTTATGACCGCGCAAAACTCCGTCACCCTGACTGGTTATCCTTTCCATAGCGGCCGTAAGTGTTGATTTCAGCGGGACCAATGTCTTTGTTAACGATCTTTGAGAGACTGAAAATAACTTCTTTTCGGCCTCATCGAGCAATACTTCTACATCTTCATCTTCGCGATGGCCAAGATCATCAATCTGGTTCGCGGCATCAATCAGGTCGCGTAATAGTTTCTTTCGTTGGACAATCTTTGCGTACGAGGCAATATGGGCTGATGTAGCCACGGAACTTGCCAGAGAGGTTAGATATGAAAGACCTCCAACGTTGTCTAAGTTTCCCGAATCCTGAAGCCGATTAGATAAATTCAATAAATCGATCGGCTCGCGTTTTTCAAATAATGCCAATACGGCGTCATATATCAGCTGATGGTTACGACCATAAAAGTCTTCGCTACGTAAGAAATCAACGATCTTGTTAATCGCTTCCTTATCTACTAAAAGAGAACCCAGCAGTGATTTCTCTGCATCTAGGTTGCGCGGCGGTAATTTATCGATTTCGATCTTGTTTGCCATGCGTTTGACTCCATTATTGTAAATAAAAAAAGAGTTAGCAAGTAACTCAGTTGAAAAGCTGTTAACAAAAGAGGTCCCGCGCTAGTGCGCGGGACCTTGTATATATACTGCGACGGAGATGCGAGTTATTTCTCAGGAATAATGATACCCGATGGCATCACCCACTGATAAACCCAGGGATTGCGGATGTTATATCGCATGTCTCGGATCGTCTCAGCGCGAGTCAGCTGTTGTTTGTAGATATCATCACTGAGAAGTTGAATCTGCTCGACAAGCGTGGTAATCGTCTTGCTTGCCTGCAATTCAGGATACTTCGCCAGATAGACGTCTACCTTGCCGGGCTCGATCTTTGAGAAAATATCTTTCTCGTGATCAGGATATACTTCGGCCAAATAGTGAGCGAACTGCGAGGTTAGGTTGTCTGATCTCGCTTGGTATGTCTGCTCAAATGAGCTGATTTTCTCAAGTTCAACGCTCTTTGCGATTTGGATGGAGTGAGTGCTTAGGCTAACGATCAGACCGATAGCAAGAATAATGGCCGAGAATACCACCATCAACGCACCGAATGCGGCCCAACCGCCTTGGTTATCAACTTTCCGCCATTCGTATACGGCGAAGATAAGAGCGGAGATTGCTCCGATAAAGAGTAACGAAAGGCCCGTGTACATGAAGAACATATGCCCTCCTGCGTGCCCATTGGGCAGTTGACGATCAGTCTCGACATCAAGGAACGCGGGCCAATAATAGCATGCCCACATGAATTGTCAAGAATAATATTCTACTCCTCTTCAATGCGTAGAGGAGTTACGATTGGGCCATCCAGAGCCCGTGTCCCGCGACGCCGCTCGACGCGGGCTCCTTCTATTTCTTTTTTATGAGAGGACCGTAGGTTGTATCGTCGACTTTATAACCAAGGGCTTCGATTTGAGTTCTTATTTTATCTGATTCTTCCCACTTTTCTTCTTTTCTAAGTTGTTCCCGCTTTTCAACCAACTTTATAATATCACTTGGGGCACTTTCATAATGGGTTGGAATTATTCCAAAAATTAAGTTTATCTTGTTTAGAAATTCTAAAATAGGTTGTGCGTATTCTTTACTAATCACTTTCAATCTAAGCGGTAAATTTATTCCCCTTATGATGTTAAATATATTTCCGAGTGCTTCGGGGGTATTAAAATCATTATCTAATGCCGAATAGAATTCTTTCTCAGCCATTTTTATATATTCCAACAATTCTATGTCGTTTACTTTTATTATATTTCTACCTTGATCATCCATTATCTCCAATATTTTTTTTAATTCTGATATACGTTGAACGGCTGCTTCGGCCGCTTTAAGGGATTGTTCATCAAAAGAAAGAGGGGAACGATAGTGGGACGATAAGAAATAGTAGTGTAATGTTTCGGGGCTGTATTTTTTTAAGACTTCGCGGAGTGCGGAAAAATTACCACTGGATTTGGACATCTTTTCATCCTTGTTAATTAGAAATCCGGCGTGCATCCAATATTTCACGAATGGTTTTAAACCAGAAGCCGATTCTTGCTGGGCGATTTCAGCTTCATGGTGGGGGAACATCAAATCCTGGCCTCCGCCGTGAATATCATATTGAGAACCGAAATATCTTTCAGTTATGGCGGTATCTTCAATGTGCCAACCTGGCCTGCCTTCACCGAAGGGTGCCTGCCAGGAGGGGTCGCCTGGTTGGGAGAATTTCCAGAGCGCGAAATCTCCGCGGTTGCGTTTTTTGTCGCTGTCATCGATGCGTGAAACGGCGTCCTCAGCCATATTCGCGGTTCGGCCCGATAATTTGCCATAGTCTGAAAAAGTGGCTAAATCAAAATAAATACCATCATTCTCAATTGCGTAGGCGTTCCCCTTGTCTAGTAGGGTCTGAACTTGTTTAATAACTTCAGGAATATGATCGGTGGCGTTTTTATATTCTGGAGAAGTAACGCCCAATGCCCTCATGTCTTCCTTGAATATGTCCCCATATTTTTTAGCATACTCTAACGGATTGGCGCCTTCTTTCTGGGCTCGTTCAATAATTTTATTATCAATGTCGGTGATATTTTGGATATAGGTGATGTCATGGCCTCTGAATTTTAGATATTTCGCGACAACATCAAAAAAAACAAATGTGCGGGCGTTGCCAATATGAATATAGTCATAAACCGTTGGACCACAAACAAACATTCGAACCTTGTTTTGGTCGATGGGCGCAAATTCCTCTTTTATTTTCGATAAAGTGTTGTATATATTCATTACAGAACAAAGAATGTTAATACTGCAAGAATACTCATAATTCCAAAAATAGTATAGCCAAAAATATTTTTCCCGAGAGTATTGGTGTGCTCGCCCATAATTTTCTTGTTGTTTGCCATGTGAATTACCATATAAATCAGTATCGGAGCGATTACGCCATATATAATCGAGGTATAGAATAACGCCTTAACTGGATGAAGGCCGAATAATGGAATCATTAAACCTACAATAGTTGATGCCACAACAATTCCATAAAATTCTTTTGCCTTCGCGAATGGCCTATTAAGTCCTTCTGACCAGCCGAATACTTCTGATACGACATAGGCCGCTGACCCGGCCAATACGGGTATTCCCAGAAAGCCAGAACTTACGATGCCAAGTGTAAATAGGATATAGGCATATTTTCCCGCGAATGGCACCAAAGCCTTAGCCGCATCCTCGAGCGTTTCTATATCATTAAAACCGTGAGCGAACAAGGCAGATGCCGAAAGAACGATTATGAAAAAAGTTATTATATTAGAAAACGTCATTCCCGCCCACGTATCGCGTCTTAAAATCCTCAATTCGTTATTTGTAGCAGTACGTAAACGGCAGATCTGACCGGGTTTGCATTGTTCAAGTATTTTTTCTTCAACCTCCTGATTGGCTTGCCAAAAAAATAGGTAGGGAGAAATAGTCGTACCCCAAAATGCGATTAAAACCAAAAAATATTCCCTCGATGATTCAAAATGGGGGATTAATGTATAAAATAAAATGCGACCCCAATCCTGATGAACCGTAAATGTAGCAAAAATATATGCAAATAAACTGAGTGCAGTCCATTTAAATATCGCAAATATCTTGCGATAAGGGAGTAATATTGTTACGAGCAATATGATAATTGTTATCGTAATTGCTGCGAATTTATAGTGTATCGATTGATTAAATCCGGTAACCATACCAATCGCTTGAGTCATCGCTGACATATTTGCGCCAATATTAACTGTGTTTGCCGTTACAATAAGGATAGCGATAAACAGCATAAGCCATCGGGGATAGTGACGCTTCATATTGCCGGCAAGGCCACGATTAGAAACACGGCCAATTCTTCCGCTCATCTCCTGCATTGCTATCATAAAAGGCAACGAAAACAATGAAGCCCAGAGCATCGAATATCCAAATTTAGCTCCGGCGATAGTGTACGTTGCAATTGCAGAAGGCTCGTCATCAGACGCACCCGTAATAAACCCAGCTCCTAAAGATTTCCAAAAGCCCATAAACTTACGTACGAAATACATGTGTATATTTTAACATACCCATGCTATTAAATGTAGGCATAAGAATTGTGCACAATTAGCACTCTTGACCACAGAGTGCTAATTGTAATATAATGCCCTTGTTATGATTTCTGACAGACAATTACGGATATTAGACTATATAATCTCTGAATATGTAAAGACGGCCAAACCGGTTGGATCGGCGAGCGTGGCCAAGGAGGGTGGTTTTGATTTAAGCCCGGCAACTATCAGAAACGATATGAACGATTTGGAGGAAAGCGGACTATTGGCACAGCTTCACACTTCTGGTGGCAGGGTTCCGACAGACAATGCATATCGATATTTTGTCAACAACATTGTCGAAAATTATGAGCTCGTACCCAAGGCCAAGGACAAGGTCAAGATAGAGTCTGCTATACATAAATCCGGTAATGATCCCCGAGAGGTTAATAAGAACATTGCCAAGACTCTGTCAGAGTTATCCGATAACTTGGTTATCACTAAAGTTGATGAAGCTGATAACTTTGTGAAAGTCGGTTTGTCGAGTTTATTTAATATGCCGGAGTTTAGAGAGTTTGATAGGGCGTTTCGATTAACTAATTTCTTTGATGAATTTGATGAGATATTTGAACAACTCGAGAAGAGGATGTTTGCGGAAGTGAATAGAGTTGTTCCGGAAATAAGAATATTTATAGGTAACGAAAGCCCGATGCGTGCCTCATCCGATGAAACGATTATGTGTGCGCGATATCCATTGCCCGGAAACATTGCAGGATCGTTGACGCTAATCGGTCCGACGCGCATGGATTATGAGAGGAACTTATCGCTAATCAAGTACACGGTTTACTGCTTAAATAAAAACAATAATTAATTATATGGACGAAGACCAAAACAAAACACAAACGAATCCAACTGATAATATTCCTATCGATTTACAAAAAATCGCGGACGACTATCTGGATAATTGGAAAAGGGAAAGGGCTGATTTCCAAAATTATAAGAAAGATGAGGCGAGACGCGTAGAAGCGATAGTCAAATATTCTAATGAGGGATTAGCACTGGAGATTATCGATGTGTTGGATGGGTTGGAGATTGCGATGAATCAAGTCCCACAAGAAATTAAGGAGAAACACCCAAGTTGGTTGGAAGGAATTACCAACGCAATCAACAAATTCCAAACCGTGCTCGGTAAATATGATATCAAGAGAATCGATATGCAGGATGCCAAATTTAATCCTGGATTTCATGAAGCACTAGAGATTGAGCCGGGTGGAGAGAGGATCGAAGAAATACGTGCCGGATATATGCTAGGAGATAAGGTGTTTAGACCAACAAGAGTAAAAATAGTGAAATAATTCGTTAACAATCGCGCCGAAAATAAGATTTCTGAGAGTACGGAATAATCTCTACTAAGATTTTCCTCATTCTCGAACCAGTCGTCCTGCGAAAGCCTCTTCGAAATCTCATTCTCGGCGCTTATTAAACAAATACATTAGTGGTTTTCGGTGAATCAGTTTCCAACTAAACGTTGAGAATTGAAAACCCGATACTACATTATAAAGATATGAGCAAAATATTAGGAATTGATCTGGGTACGACGAATTCGGCGATGGCGATAGTCGAGGGGGGCCAGCCGAGAATATTGGAGAACAAGGAGGGTATGCGCACTACGCCATCTGTAGTCGCGGTGGGTAAGGGTAGCGAGAGATATGTCGGTGTTACTGCGAAAAGACAGGCCGTAACAAATCCTCAAAATACCATTTATTCAGTTAAAAGACTGATTGGTCGGCGTTTTAGTGATCCTGAAGTTCAGCGAGATCGAGAATTGCTACCCTATGAAATCAGAAAAGGAGCGCATGATGATGTTGAAGTAAAGATGGGCGATAAGTGGCTTAAGCCAGCCGAACTTTCGGCGATGGTTCTTCAGAAATTGAAAACTGATGCCGAAGATAAATTAGGTGAGAAAATTACCGAAGCTATCATAACCGTACCAGCATATTTTGACGATTCTCAGAGAAAAGCTACAAAGGATGCCGGAGAAATAGCTGGCCTAACAGTTAAAAGAGTCATCAATGAACCAACTGCCGCGGCTTTAGCTTACGGACTCAACAAGAAAAAAGATGAAAAAATAGCTGTCTATGATTTTGGTGGTGGTACATTTGATATTTCCGTATTAGAAATCGGCGACGACACTATTGAGGTTCGTGGTACTGGTGGTGACACGCATTTGGGCGGAGATGATGTCGATCAAATAATCATCCGCTATTTAGTCGAAGAGTTTAAAAAGGAACAGGGAGTTGACGTATCTAAGGATCAACTGGCTGTTCAGAGATTAAAAGATGCCGCTGAAAAAGCTAAGCATGAACTTTCGAGTACGCTTCAGACCGAGGTGAATATTCCGTTCCTAACAGCCGATGCATCAGGTGCGAAGCATTTTACGATGACCCTCACGAGATCAAAGCTGGAGGAATTAGTGAGACCGTTAGTTGAAAAATCAATTAAGTTGACCAAAGAAACTGTTGAGCAATCAGGTTTTAAATTGTCGGAAATCGATGAAATAATTCTCGTCGGCGGACAGACTCGAATGCCGATTGTTATTGAGGAGGTTAAAAAGCTATTCGGCAAAGATCCCCATAAGGACGTTAATCCGGATGAGGTTGTTGCAATTGGCGCTGCTACGCAGGGAGGAATTATGAGGGGTGAAGTTAGGGACGTTCTATTGTTGGATGTTACTCCGTTATCGCTTGGTATTGAGACTTTGGGACAGGTATCGACAAAAATGATTGAGAAGAATACGACTGTTCCTGTTTCGAAATCGCAAATATTTTCTACCGCCGTTGATAACCAGCCGTCTGTCGAGATTCATATCTTGCAAGGCGAGAGGGCGATGGCAAATGATAATAAAACGCTTGGTAGGTTTATCTTGGACGGGATACCGCCTGCACCACGAGGTGTCCCTCAGGTGGAGGTCTCATTCGATATTGATGCTAATGGCATATTGAATGTAAAGGCAAAGGACAAGGCCACTAACAAAGAACAGTCCATTAGAATTGAAGGTTCTTCGGGATTAACTGACGAGGAGAAGAAGAGAATGACAGCTGATGCTGAAAAATTTGCCGCGGAGGATGCAAAAAAGAAAGAAACAGCAGAGACTCGCAACTTGGCTGAAACGCTTGTTTATACGACCGAGAAGATGATAAAGGATAGTGGCGACAAGATTAAAGATGAAGATAAGAAAGAATTGAACGACAAGTCTGAATTAGTTAAAACCGCCGTCAAATCAGAAAATGCTGATGACATCAAAAAAGCTACTGAGGAATTATCTAAGGTAGCCCAGAGAGTTGGTGGCGACCTGTATAAACAATCCTCCTCCGCTAAAGCTTCGGAGGACGCGCAGCAAGCTCAACCATCATCATCGCCCGAACAACCTCAGGAAGCCAAACCTACCGAAGATAAGCCCGTCGAAGAAAAGAAAGAGTAGGATGTGATATGATAGATAGATGAATAATAATTATAAGATAGGTATCTGGGCGGTAGTCGTGGCAGTTTTAGCTCTGGGTTTTTGGTACAATATTGATCAGTGGTTGAATCATTCGGGCTCATTGTCATACAGTAATTGGAATGTGCTTTCATTGATGTTTCTAATTTTTTTGCTGTCATCAATCAGTATCGGATTGATACTGTTCAGGAACAAATATCTCTCACTTGGTATCCTAGCATTAGCAATTTTGCCGCAGTTACTATTATTTGGTTTCTCCTTCCTAAATATATTGGGATTGGTTTTGTTTATTTTTCTAGGATACAATACTCGTTCGCGAATTAACAATGAGGTTGAACAACGAATTAAATTTAGAACAGGCTCTATTATCAGAAATAGTCTGAAGCCGTTGATTCTAGGTATATTTCTAGTTGTATCATTCTCTGCTTATCAAAGTTCTGCTTTCGAGTCAGTTCAGAAGCGAGACAGAGTGCCATCAATCAGTGAAACCTTTGCTAGGGAGATTATTGGCAGAATGATTGGGCAGGATTATAAACTGGACGCTCAGCAGACTGATCAGGTTATAAAACAAACGATAACCGAAACTAATAAGCAGATTAATAATATGTTCTCGCCGTATCTGAAATATGCTCCGCCAGTTTTGGCATTCGTATTATTCGTTGTATTATACGGACTCAACTGGATATTTTTGTGGCTATCAGCACTGCTATGTGTCGGAGCTGTAGCTTTATTACGCATGATGCGGTTTATTAGAATAGAAGAAAGGGATATTAAAGCCGAAATGTTGATAGTTTAAATATGGCAAAGGATTATTACCAAACATTAGGTATATCAAAAACAGCATCACAGGACGAGATTAAAAAGGCCTATCGTAAATTAGCCCATCAGCATCATCCCGACAAGGGCACTGGCAATGAGGCGAAATTTAAAGAAGTAAACGAGGCCTATCAGATCCTGTCTGACGAAAAAAAACGTAGTAATTACGATAATTTTGGTTCGGCTGATTTCGGTGGCGGTCAGGGCTACTCATATGGAGGTGGCGGTGATTCGGCAAACTTTTGGGATTTCTTCGGTGGTAATCGCGGTCAGTACTCGCAGGGTGGAGGTATGGAGGACATATTTGATATGTTTTCCGGAGCCTTCGGCGGGAATAGCGGTCAACCTCAATACGAAGAGAGGGCAAAGGGCGAAGATTTATATCTAGAAATAAAAGTTAATCAAAGAGATTTAGGTCAGAACAAAACATATGAGTACGAAATTATGGGCACATGTGATGAGTGCCATGGCACGCGCTTAGCCAAAGGTTCAAAAATGATTATATGCAAAATCTGCGATGGTAACGGACAGGTTAGGCAAATAAGTCGAACGCCCTTTGGATCGTTTAGTCGTGTTGGCATCTGTCCTGAATGTAAAGGACAAGGTCAGAAGCCCGAGAAAGAATGTCAGAACTGTCGAGCTACTGGAAGAGTCAAAACAAGAAAGCGAATCGATATTCATTTACCGAATGAACTTGAGGATAATTATACTGTTCTTGTTCCCAGGGGTGGTAATTCAGGTAAATCTGCCAGTACATCTGGCAATCTAGTTATAAATATTAAAATAAAATAGTATAATATAGGCATGGGTTTCATATCAAAAATTTTAGCTAGTTTAGGTATTGATGGCTTCGCCACTGCCAATATATTTAGCAGTATCTCGAAACCGGAATTCTTATTCAGCGGTATCCTACTGGTCTTCCTTCTTCTTTATGGCATTAGTCTGGGACGCACCCGAGCGTTGATGTCACTGCTGGGCATCTATATCGCTTATGTCTTTAATGAGACATTTGTTTTTTTTAATCAATTATATAGTTGGATTCCCGTCAAGAATGTTCATTTTGTCCGCATCGGGTTATTCATACTGATGTATGCGGTCACATATTTCATTTTAAATCGCTCCGTCGTTAAGACCAGACTGACAATCAAGGAGGCGTCATTCATCTCCGTATTTATGATTAGTGTTCTCCAGATGGGATTACTTCTAGCAATCATATCTAACCTTTTGGGATCAGAAATATTGGCAATCATGCCCAAGTTCTACATAACCTACTTTGGTACCAAACTAGCACTATTTTGCTGGTCTCTAGCACCATTAATCGCGTTGGTATTCATGAAGGGTCGCGATTGACACGGGGATATAAAATGTAGATAATGCACACAGCTCATTGCTAGTCGAGGTGTTATGGGACTGCCGGTACCATCTAGGTCAAGTATGCCATCATCCATTTCTATCGCGGCTATGCTTTTTATTGCAACAGAACAACTATTTTTTTCGAGTAACGAGAGAGAAGTTTTGGCCGTAGCTGCATGGATGTTATTTCACAAAGACTGCTCGGAAAAAAATCGTCAAATAAATGCAGATTGCGAACCTGATCCTGACAATTTCGGGTGTCTGATGTGCGGAGCAAGAAGAGATTATGGGACTGAAATTCGACGAATTTGGAATGCCTTGCCGGACGATAGGCGCTATTTTATAAACCGAGTACTCTTCAGTAATGGTATGACTAGTAAGCTAGTCGCATCAAAAAATCCCCATTAGGGGATTTTTAATTCTTATCGGCACGTCCGACATATTCTCCATTCTCGGTATTGACGATTATCCTGTCATCTTGTTCTACGAACAGGGGAGCATTTATCATAGCTCCCGTTTCTATTTTAACCTGCTTAACTCCACCCTGTGCGGTATTACCCTTAATCGATGGGGGAGATTCAATAACTTTAAATTCCATTTTTATCGGTAAATCAACGTTGATTACCCTGCCATCAAAATATAGTGCTTCGAGAACAACATTTGGTTTGAGAAATTTCGTGCTATCGCCGATGATATCTTCGGTTAATTCGAATCTAACCGTTGAGGCAGATTCTTCCGAAAACCAATATTGATCGCGATGGGCATAAAGATACTTAACCTTCTTGCGTTCAATGTCAGCTTCTTCAAATACATCAGACTGCGCAAAATTTCTCTCCAATACCTTGCCATTCAACAAATTCTTCATCTTCGTCTGAACCGTGGGTCGGCGTTGCTGCATCTTCAAATGATGAGTACTCAAAATCACATAAGGCTGATCCTCGTATAGAATATAGGTTTTCTGCTTGAGCTCATTAACTCCTAATGACATAGTATTTATACATTAAAAACAACCAACAGATTATAGCAAAATTAGTGGAAATATCAAGAGGCTAGTTATTCTCAGATTTAAAAAATAGGGTAATAAGGAATATTACGCCACTAACTAACACAATAATCGGACCGGGTGTAAATCCTATATAAAGAGATAGCAATATGCCCGCCAGTGATGATACAGCACCGAAGAGCATGGCCCAAAGAGAATAACTTGAGAGACTGTTAGATAAATTCTTAGCTGCGGCAGCAGGGATAATAACGAGTGAGCCCATTAGGAGCGTGCCCGCAACCTTTAAACCTAGGGCAACAACGATTGAAACCAACAGCAAAAATATAAAATTAATCGTATTAATCTTAATTCCCAATGATCTAGTTAAATCCTTTGAGATGACTCCAAGTACAAGCCCTTTGGTTATTCTTGGAATAATCAAAAGCATAATCAAAACACTGAATGCAGTCAGGTAAAGGTCGGCATTCGACACTTTCGTAATGTCTCCAAATAGCGCTTCAAGCAAATCCGGCTGTGGCGTAAGAATAAGTCCAAGCGCGAGACTTAACGTAAAGAAGATTCCAATCAGAGTTTCAGATGGCAGAGTTGTTTTTCTTTCCAATACTGCTACGCCGATGATCGCTACTACCAATGCAAACGACGCCCCGATGAAGGGGTTGATATTGAGTAATAATGCGATGGCAATACCAGGAAGTGCTACGTGTGAAAGGGCGTCGCCAACCAATGACATTCTTCGCAAAATCATAAATGCCCCAAGGTATCCTGCACCGATGCCAATCAAAACCGCTGTCAATAATTGTAATCCAAGATTATTCGTGAGCATGCTCATGTTTGTAGAAGCTAACGTCTCCACCATAAAGCTGTGACAAAGCGGTGGGATCAAGCACCAAATTGGGCCGGCCGAAGCAAATCATTTTTTTATTCAGACAGATGACATTATTCGCATATTTGTAAACAATATTTAAATCGTGTGATATGAGTAATACGGTCATATTGCGTTCTACGCGCAGTTTCTCGATTAGGTTATATATTGTTTCCTCCCCGCCGATATCGATTCCCGACGTAGGTTCGTCGAACAAAAGAACATCAGGGTTATCTAAAATAGACCAAGCGATAAGAATTCGTTGAAGTTGTCCGCCCGATGACAATGACAGGCGTTTGTTCAAAAGATGCTCGCGGATAAAGTGTTCGATGTGGCCATCCTGAGTATCCTCAGAAATGCCGACAGATATGAGTGCGTGCACTATCTTCTCAAGATCATGATTTTTAAATTCCATGAATTCCCGAATCGTAAGCGGTAAATCTTTATCAATGTAGAACTTCTGTGGGATATAGTTGATTTTTAATTTTTGACCCCAGACTATGGACCCTTCATAGGGGAATAGCCCCAGTAAGGTCCTAAACAATACAGACTTACCGGCACCGTTTGGACCCACGATTGCTAATACGTCGCCCTTTTTTATAAAAAAACTCAAATTATTGAGGATAGCGTTGCCCTCAAGAGTGACGCTGAGGTCGTGTACGTTTAATATCGTTTCCTGCTCCATTCAATTAATAATAGCATAAAATGATAGTATTATGGCGTAAATCATGTGTACAATCGAAAGCATTGACAAAACGAGTCCAAAATGATATTATAATGATATGGATTTTAACTACATGAAGTCATTAAATGTACTAATATTAGTCATGCTCCTGGGCGCTTATGCAAGCTCAGCGTTTGCATATATGAATCCTGATCAAGTAATAAACGATTCAAGGAATGAGAACGAATTGGTATGCAATGTCATGGGCGGACTTGGTTTATTCTGCGCCGGTTATACTAAAACTGCGGTTCCAGCGCAAACTAGTAATAGTTCACCGCCAGCTGTGGATTCCGCATCCAATACAAATTTATCCGCAACAATATATAGCGGTAACATCGTAAAGAAATTCTCAAAAAATGAGATATCGCTGGTTAAGGCCGTCGGAAGCAATTATGTTTACGAGATTGTTAATGGAATGAAGCATTTAATGCCGAATGCAGAAATATTTAATGACTATGGCTATAAGGCAGAAATGGTTCGCCTAATATCTCAATCAGAACTGAACCAATATCCGCGGGTCAAATTGATTCAAGCTAAAGGCGATAAAAAAGTTTATTATTTAACTGAAACCGGTTTAAGACGTTTATTGTCTGATACTAAAATATATGAATCCTACGGAAGTCAAAAAAGCGATATTGTGATTATTAGCAAGAAAGAGATGAACATTTATCCGGAAAACAGATTTATCTATCTTGAAAGTCCGTTGAATAGGGATGTCTTCATGATTAACGGTGCTTACAAGCAATACCTAACACCAATGGCAATCCGACGAATGGGCCTGAAGATTTCACAGGTGGCTCCCGTCAATCAATTTGAAATGAGTTTCTACAAAGTTGGTGAGCCAGTGATTAACTAACGATCATAACCAAAAACTCCGCGTTCGCGGAGTTTTTGGTTGGTAATAAAACTTTACTCAATCATCTTGCATGGACACGGCGCAAATGTCTACTGACATTTCGCCTATATCTCGGACCGTCGTCCTGCGAAAGTCCATTCAAAATGACTGAGCTTCGTTTTATTACAATATATAAATATCAGTTTCGTGGAATCCGTTCAGAAACTCTTTGATTGATAGGACTTTCTTGCCTTCCAGTTGGAGAAGAGTGGGGGATATATAGCCATCACCGGTCTTAAGTAATAACCTCGACTTTTCTCTTATCACATCATCTTTAGAATCAAGTTCAACAATGTCAGCTTTAAATATGTTCAGAGTCTTATCATTTAATGTTGTCCATGTGCCAGGATTGGGATTTAATGCCCGGATCTGATTACGAATTTGCTCTGCCGATTTAGACCAGTCGATTTTGCCATCTATCCTATTAAATTTTTTTACAATGGTTGCGCTTGCGTGGTCCTGCTCAACTGGCTTTAAGGTACTATCAATATACATAGACAAATTGTCGACTAATAGTTTCGCGCCAAGTTCGGCCATATCGACTTCAATCTCAGCATAATATTTATCGTTCGATATCGTATAATTGATTTGCGTGATTATTGGTCCGTGGTCCATTTGATCATCAATTTTTATCAGAGAAATGCCAGTCTCAGCATCTCCATTAAGTATTGCTGACTGAATAGGGGATGGTCCTCGATATTTAGGTAATAGCGATGGATGAATATTCACAAAACCGTATTTCGGGATATCTAGGTACTTTTGCGGAATAATTTTCCCATAGGCAACAATTATGCAGATATCAGGTTTTAAATTACAAAAGATATCAAAAAAATCGTTTTCTTTGAGTGATGATGGTTGAAAGATTCTTAATCCATTTTGTTCCGCAAAAACTTTTACGGGTGGGGGAGTGGGCTTTGCATTGCGTCCTGTCGGTTCATCGGGAGTTGTAACTACGGCAACCACATTAAAATCAGCCTCAATCAGTTTATGTAAGCTCGGTAAGGCAAATTCTGGTGTTCCAAAGAATACAATGTTCATTCCCTATCCTTAATTACTAGTCCGTTTAGATGGTCGGTCTCATGCTGGTAGATTCGCGCGAGGAAACCTCGCGCTTTTATTTTCTGTTTCTTGCCAGATTCATCTATGAATTTTAGCTTTAACTTCTTTGCGCGTTTAATCGGCACAAAGTATTCCGGAATTGATAAACAGCCCTCTTCAAGCTCGTCCAGCGTTTTTGAATGTTCGGTGATTTCGGGATTAAAATAAACATCAGGTACATCGTTTTGTCTTGCGATGTCGGGTTCAATAACAAAGATAGCTAAATCCTTGCCAAGCTGATTGGCAGCCAAACCGACACCATTATGTCGTTTCATTTCTACTCGCATTTCATCGACAAATATCTTGTGCTTGCCCCCAACAATATCCTCCACCGGAATTCTCGTCATCGTCTTTCTCAGTATTTTATTGGATAATTTAGTTATCTCTGCCATGGCTATATTGTCGTAAATTTATTGACGATAGTCAACGATAAAAAAATATTAGGCCCGCATGGGGCGGGCCTAATTGGTGCTCACTTTGTGAGTACGTTTACCTCATCGTGGATAATAATCACGTGGCTTCCTGTGTTCACCGATCGCTTCCGCGATTTTACCGCTGGAAGCATTAAGACCTTTTTCGATTTTATCGCATCGGTTCTCGACGGTAGCGACAAGCGCTAAAATCGACTTGGCGATTGCTAGATTCGACATAGCAATCGCACTGCCACTACCAAAACCATTTATGCGACTCCGCAACAATATGTCAGCCTGATTCTCGCATTTTTTGAGTACTCGTCTAGCTTCGGCAATCTCAGCTAGCTCCTTCATGGTCTCGCTCATGCTCACCCCGCTATAATCATACTAGACGAATAGTGTCCTGTCAATCTCCCTAAATCAAACGGTATTATTAGGATTAATATCAATACTCCAATTGTTGGGTACATAGCGCAGAACATTTCTAATATTCCTGAGATCTCGAGCACATTTCAAAATCAGTACGGCTACAAATAGATTATTATCCTTAAAGACATATTCGGATGCATTTCCTTTTAATACAATCTCATTCTCAAGTTTATGCTGACTGATGGCCATTCGCAATTTTTCGGACAATATACGAAGAGCCATCGATGATTTCCTCTTGTCGGGAGA
>Ga0172379_10003673_pt1 | contig 24004 bp, 35 predicted proteins | sample GrowelOW334metaG_FD_119756 | JGI IMG/M metagenome (GOLD analysis project Ga0172379, IMG submission 119756) | Groundwater microbial communities from an aquifer near a municipal landfill in Southern Ontario, Canada - Groundwater well OW334 metaG | ecosystem: Environmental > Aquatic > Deep...
CATTTTTGACATATTTTTTTAACCGATGAACGTACTTTCATTATTTGGTTTGTCGATAAGTAATTCTGCCCTTATTTAAGTCATAAATACTCAGCTGTATTGTCACTCCGTCTCCGGGAAGAATTTTGATGTAATTCATCCTCATTTTTCCGGATAGACGGGCTGTGACGATTCGGTTATCCTCAAGCTGAACCTTAAATTCAGTATTAGGCAGGGCTTCCAAAACGGTTCCCTGCACTTCGATAACATCCTCTTTTCCCATGTAGATGCCCTTTTATTGAGTATCGGCTTTAAAAAAAGCGTTTGGATTTTACATGACCAAATTGGGTTATGCAAGAGATTTTTTGCAATTTCTTGGTAATTTGCGCAACTTGAATGATTTGGCTTCTGTTCTCTATTTTTTAGACACGCTTGTTTCGCCCCAGCCGGCGAAAACTGCGCTCGCATTTCGGGAAAAAGATCCCGCGTTGCGGGAACCATGCTCTTTTTCCCTCATGACGGTCTAGAAAATAGAGGACAGAAGCCTAAAAAGCTTTTCGGAAAGCCATGCTCGCTTTCTCCTCACGACGATCACATAAATAGAGAATAGAAGCCTTTCGCGAGTAGTCAAAAAGTGGTATAATTGGGAAACTTGTAAAATTGTATTATGGCTCACGAGCAAGACGAAAATAAAGTTCCTGAAGCGTTAGTATCTAATGAAATTACCACGCTTACAGCTGCAGTTAAGGATGAAAGCGGAACTGCAATCTTAACTGGTGGCAGAGTAATGCAAATAGTAAAGGAGGCTGAAAAGTCTAACACTTTAAGTAAAGATTTTTTCGATTTACAGATTCAGTTTGCTATCCATGCGCAAAGGATTACTGGACTTGAATTGGGTGATGTTTTGTTACGCTATACTTGTCTTTATCGCCGATTTAGCTTGCCCACTCCTCCAGATGCTCAAAATCCTGAGTGGAAACACTTTGTGGCTCAGATAAAATCTTCGGAATCTCTTGGTGAATTGGCTTATAATTATTATCTTGGGACAATAAAAAAAGGACCGGAAACACCTCTTCCATGTTTTAGTTATCATTACGAATGGCCGGGAACGATTTGTCTTCATTTTGCCAATAACGACAAAAGTGAAAAAGGGCCTTTAAGTGATGAACAAATGCCTGAAAGAATTGCTGAATTAAGGGGAATTTTTACTGAAGTGAAAAAGTGGTATCCCGAGGCTACTACTGTCAAGAGTCCTCCTTCCTGGATTCATGCTATGCCCAAAATGCTAAGACTGTTTCCATCCGGACCTACTCAAAACCTGGAGCCAGTAAATAATGTTCTTGATGCTACAAGTACCTGGGGGCAATTTTTGAATCGTAAGAAAGAGGTTAGAAAGGATGTTGCTCAAGCGTTTTTGGAAAAAATCCAAAAGGCCAAAACCGAGGATGAATTAATGGCCAGTTTTCCTTCCCAAGCATTTACAGGCCAGTGCGATATAGATGTTATGTATAAATTCTTTGGTGTTGCTTAAAATTATAAATATGTGAAAATGGCTTGGGGGAGCTATTTTCTTGTTCCATTCATAGTTTCTTTGTAAACCGCGTTAAATGCCGAGGCTAAGGCTGTCGTAGTCCCGTTTCCGTTTGAATCCAGCTTTAAATTTCCACTTTTGGATAGTTCTGGAATAAGTTCTCCAACTAAAAATCCCGATAATGCTACTAACGTTCTTGTTGCTTCATCTACATTTAATTTTACAATTTCCTGGTATAAATTGCTGACAAATACAATTGTCACTCTTCTTGCGTCGAGTGCGTTGTATTTGATTGCAATGCTCATCGCCTCTTTTGCCGCTTCATTCAAAAATGCATCGAAAGATTCTTTGTTTTCGCTTATGTTGATTCGTCCTCTGTTGCTTTTTTCTACGTAAATTAACATTATTCGATTTACCGCTTTTACAACTTCTTCTGCGGCTGCGACTGTATCCGGTGAAGTTTTTTTAAGGTATTCCAATCCTGGTTTTTCAAATGATAAGCCCATTTTCATACGTAGGGTTGTTAAAGTTTACTTAATAGTTAGAATTTCGCAGCCGTCTTGTGTAATCAAAATCGTGTTTTCGACTTGAACTGCGCAAGAACGGTCTTCTGTTACAATTGTCCAATTATCTTTAAGGGTGTTGATTTCTCCTTTGCCCATTGCGAAAATGGGCTCGATGGCCAGCGTCATCCCCGGTTTTAGGATGGGGCCTTCGTCCCCATCGAAAAAGTTTAGGATGATCGGCTCCTCGTGCAAGTGCTTGCCTACGCCGTGGCCTGTGAGGTCTTTTACGATAGTAAAACCGGCTGACTCCACGGCTGTTTGAATCGCTTTGCTTATTTCGCCCAGACGAACTCCAGGCCGTGCCGTGTCTATCGCTTTTGATAAAGCTTCGTAAGCGGTTTTTACCATTTGGATTTTATTTGCCGGTCCGTTTCCAATAACTTTGCTTCTCGCGGCATCGGTATAAAATCCTTTGTAAATTACTCCGCAGTCTATTGTAAAAAGGTCTCCTTCTTTCAAAAATTCATTTTTTCTTGGGATTCCATGCACAACCACTTCGTTTATGTTTGTGCAAAGTGTTGCCGGAAAGCCGCTATATCCTTTAAAGGCGGGGATTCCTCCGTTTTGCCTAATCATATTTTCCGCAAATTCATCCAATTCCCATGTCGAAACTCCCACAACCGCTTTTTTCATTGTTTCTTCCAAAACATCGGCAAGAATTTTGCCTCCTTTTCGCATATATTCAATTTCCGCCGCTGTTTTTATCTGGATATTCATATGTCTACTTCATTACCGCATCCAAAGCCTCCGTTGCAAGACGATTTACTTCTTCGATTGTAGCTTCGCCGTTTATTTTGATTAAATTATCGGCATACATATTTATTGAGGGGATTGTTTCTTTTTGGAACGCTTCAAGCCTTGTTCTTATAGCTTCCGGATTATCATCAGATCTTGTAATTAATTCTCCATTACATTTTTCACATGTTGGATTTGTGTAAACCGCCGGATATACAGCCTTGCAATTTTTACATATTCTGCGTGTTGTAAGGCGTTTCATTGCCGTTTCCTGAGCGATATCCAATAAAACGGCTTTGTATGTCCTGTTGTGCTTTTTCAATACGGCATTGAGTAATTTTGCTTGTTCAACTTTTCTTGGTATTCCATCAAAAATAATGCTTTTTCCTGACGGAAGATTGTTCATAAAGTTTTCAACAATTTCCATAACGACATCATCCGAAACCAAATGTCCCGCCTCAATAATTGATTTAACTTTTTTTCCCAGTTCGCTGTCGCTTTGTGATAATTTTCTAAGCTCTCCGCCCATTTCAAAAATATCCATTCCGTATTTTTGAGCTACAAACTTGCCTAAAGTGCCTTTTCCGGAACCCTGCATGCCAAAGAATATTAAATCCATATTTAAGTTTGGTTATTTCTTGTAATCAACAGATATCACATCTGCTCTATTTGTTATACCCAAATTTTTAACACTCCAAATGGAATAATTATCTATTTTTAGAGTTGCAATTCCTTTGCTTCCCACCGGCGCAAAAGTATTTCTATTATCTTCTGTATCCGCCAAAACGAAATAGCTCTGGTCTTTGCCAAAATCAAGCTTAGGAAGTTTTTTTAAAGATTCTTTGTCAGGATATAAACGAATCTCGTTAGTTCCAACGTAGTCATAATTTCCACTGACAGTAATTTGCCCTTTGAAATAAACCGCCACTTCGTCATTTTTTGGAGTCCATTCCGGATACGCATTTTCCGGAGGCTCGACACTCATTACTATCATTTCTCCTATTTGCTGACCGACTTTTATGTTTGCGGAATCAAATTTTAACGTATCACTTGATGTACATGAAGCGAGAACAATCCCTGCTGTTAGTAGCACAAAGATTTTAATGTTTAGACGCATTATTTTATAGGTTAAATTCTAATAAAACCTTTGATAGTCGTGCATCTGAAGCTGAGCGTTTACCTGTCTGATTAACTCTAGAACTACGCCTACGATGATAATCATACCTGCGCCGGAGATAAGAAGTGGAACAGCTCCGATAGCTAAATTTTTGAACATGAACTGCAACAAAAGGGGAAGTGTTGCTATGAGAGCTATAAAAATAGCTCCGAATAACGTAAGTCTGTTTGAAACATATTGTAGATATTCCGCTGTTTGCTTGCCCGGTCTAATTCCTGGAACATAGCCTCCTCTTTTTTGAATGTTTTCAGCTACTTCTTCCGGCTTAAAAGTAATCGATGTGTAGAAGAATGAGAATGCTATTACCAACAAGAAATATAAAACGAAATATAACAATGTTGATGGTTGGAATGCAGTGGTCATAAATCCGCTCAAATCTCTTAACCATTGAGACTTTGCTTGTGATAAAAATTGTCCGATAATTGGCGGAAAGTTTACTATAGCGACCGCAAAGATGATAGGTACCATTCCAACTTGGTTTAATCTTATTGGCAAAGACGCTTGTTCGCTTTTTGCCCTGACTCCTTGGCTAGCATATGTTAGTGGGATTTTTCTTGCGGCCTCTGTAACCAAAATAACTATCGTTAATAGAATTATTGTTGCCAATATCATCACTACGAATGGAATTAATTTAGTCTCATCTTTTTGCGCAAGAATCAAACTTGGTCCGATTAACTGAGGTATGCTCGATATAATGCTTATGAAAATTAAGATAGAAATACCATTACCGATTCCTTTCTCTGTGATTTTTTCTCCGAGCCATACCAAAAGAAGAGTTCCTGTTGAAATTGCCAACATTATTGGAAGTATTACTTTCGGATCACCCATGTTCGCAATAATTGATATTTTCGATTGGCTGTTTAGCAATAATAACATTCCATATGATTGCAAAAAAGCCAATGGCAGCGTGAGCCAGCGTGTATAGCTGTTTAGCTTTCTGCGGCCTTGTTCTCCTTCTTTTTGCAGGTTCTCAAATTTTGGAATAACTACTGTTAAAAGCTGAATAATGATGGAAGCGTTGATGTATGGAGAGATACCCATCAAAACTATTGAAAGGTTTTCCGTGCTTCCTCCGGTAAGTATGCTGAATACATTTAAAAGCTCGTTTCTTGAAGCAAACTCTTTTAATCCTGCCGGATCCGCTCCCGGAACAGTTACGTGAGCAATAAGCCTATAAATAATCACAATTCCTAAAGTGAATAGAATCTTCTTTCTTAAATCGGGTGATTTCCAGATCTGAGATAGATATTTAAACATCTTGGTTTATTTACTTTTTTGGATATTTTCTTGGAATAACTTTCGATGCTCTCTCGACTATTATAACTTTTCCTTTCTTTTCTTCCACCTTTTTTACTGCGCTTTCTGAAGCTTTGTCTACTGTTATTGTAACGCTCTTCTTTAATTCTTCTTTTCCGTCCAATAATTTAACGCGTAGGCCTTTTTTGCCTACTAAACCTTTCTTTAATAAATCTTCCAATTTAATTTCTGCTCCGTCCTCGAAAACGTTAAGGTCTGAAGTGCTGATAATCTGATATTCAATCTTTGTTGGATTCTTGAAGCCTTTCAGTTTTGGTAAACGTCGTAAGAATGGTGTTTGACCTCCTTCGAATCCAACTCTTACTCCTCCGCCTGTTCTTGAATTTTGGCCTTTACATCCTCTGCAAGAGAATACGCCGTGTCCCGAACCGATTCCGCGGCCTACTCTTTTTCTATTCTTTTTTCCCAGTTTTGAGCTTAATTTATGTAATCTCATAAGTTAGATTTAGTTATTTTCTTTTTTTGGTTCCGGTTTTTCGGCCGGTTTTGCCGAATGTTGAGTCTGCTTTTGTGGTCTATGGTCAGTCTCTTTTGCTTTTTTCTCGCGTTCAGCTTCAATTCTCTTTGTTTCTTCGGCTCTCTTTGCCTCGATTGCTTTGTTTTGTTCAAATTTCTTTTGTATCTTTCTTTCCATCGCAGGGGTCTTTTCCATTTTTCTTAATGCGAGGAATGTTGTTTTTGTAAGGTTAATCTTTGTTGTTGACCCGAATGCTTTGCTCAAAACGTCTTTTATTCCGGCCAATTCCAAGACTTTACGCACGGATCCTCCCGCTATAACTCCGGTACCTTCGAGGGCAGGCATAAGCATTAATTTGGATGCTTTGTATTTAACATTAACCTGGTGGGGGACAGTGCTCCCGTCCAATGTTACTGTCATAAGATTTTTTTTGGCCTTTGCAATTGCTTTCTGAATCGATCCTGTTACCTCGTTTGATTTTCCGGTTCCCATTCCAACTTTTCCTTTTCTATTTCCAATAACAACTATTGCGCGGAATCTTAGGCGTCGTCCTCCTTTAACCACCTTTGTAACTCTGTCTATCGCTATCACTTCCTCCTGGAATTCTTTTTCTTCCGGGCGGTTTGATTTTCCTCTTTGGTGAGCTCCTTTTGACATTGATTATTTGTTAGTTAGAATTTTAAACCTCCTTCACGCGCGCCTTCTGCAAGAGCTTTAACGCGACCGTGATATTTATATCCATTTCTATCAAAAACGATTGCTTCTACCTTAAGGCCTTTTGCCAATTCAGCGATTTTTAATCCTACTTCTTTGGCTTTTTCAGTCTTGTTTTTTCCGGATTTTAATTTCATATCAGAATATCCGCAAAGTGTGCGACCTTTTGTATCGTCAACCAATTGTGCGTGAATTGCTCTGATACTTCTGTATACAACCAATCTTGGACGATTTGTTGTTCCACTTATTTTTGCACGAATTCTCGCGTGTCTCCTTGTCTTTAGTTGTAATTTTTTTAGTGCCATTTTTCTGTCTTAATTTAGAAATTTATTTGATTTATGCGGCTCCTCCGGCTGCACTTGCAGCGGCTTTACCGGCTTTCTTAGGTACATATTCTCCTTCGTATCTGATTCCTTTTCCTTTGTATGGTTCAGGTTTTCTGAATGATCTGATTTTTGCGGCCACTTCTCCGACAGTCTCTTTATCAACTCCGTTTATAATTATTATGTTTTTCTTATCTTCTTCTCCTTTGAACTCTATTTCTTTTGGAGCGATGAATTCAATCGGGTGAGAATATCCCAAAGTTAGGGTTATTTTATTCTTTACCGGCTGAAATCTGTATCCAATTCCGATTATTTCCAATCTTTTTGTGAATCCTTTTGTTACTCCGGTGATCATGTTTGCCACCAAATTTCTTGCAAGTCCGTGCATGGCACCGTTTTCGCTGTGGCCTTCCGCCAAGGTTAATGTAAGGACATTATTTTCGTTATTGAAAGTAACTCCGGGTAGATGTTTTTTAAGTTCTCCCTTTGGGCCTTTTACTGTTACATCCCATTCCTTTACGTCGACTGTTACTCCAGCCGGGATGACTATTTTTTTCTTTCCGATTCGAGACATTAGTGTAATTTTAATGATTAGTATACTTCACATAGCAACTCTCCTCCGAGATGTGCTTTTCTGGCTTCCAGATTGGACATTACTCCTTTTGGAGTGGATATAATTGTTATGCCCAAACCGCTTTTAATTTGTTTTAATTCATCTGTTTTAACGTAAATTCTTTGTCCAGGTTTACTAACTCTCTTTACATGTAATTCCGGATATTTCTCGCTTAATTTAATCGTTAGTATTTTTCTGCTTCCTTCCTCCTCTATCTTTACATCTTCGATAAACTTCTTTGATTTCATTACTTCCAAAATATGTTCTTTCATTTTTGAATGATCAACGGTCACAGTTTGCTTCTGCGCTTTTACTGCGTTTCGTAGTCGTGTTAACAAGTCTGATATTGGGTCTGTATGCATAGTTATTTCATTAAATTTTTACCAGGATGATTTTGTAACTCCGGTTATCTTTCCCTCTCTTGCAAGTTCTCTGAAACAAATTCTGCAAATTCCGAATTTTCTCATGTAGCCTCTAACTTTTCCGCAATTTACACATCTGTTATAAACGCGAGTAGGGTATTTTATCTTTTTGCCTTCTGCGTGCTGTTTTGCAGCCGCTTCTTGCTTTCTTGCCGTACTGATTCTTATAGATTTTCTAGCCATTTTCGTTAATTATTTTTTAAATGGGAGGCCCAGCGCCTTGAGTAGCGCGAACGCATGCTCGTTGTTTTTTGCGCTGGTATTGATATTTATTTGCAAACCATGAATTTTTGTCAGATCGTCAGCTATTATTTCCGGAAAAACCAAGTGTTCATTGAATCCCAAAGCGTAGTTTCCTCTCTTATCAAATGCTTTCGGTGAGATTCCTCGGAAGTCTCTTACGCGTGGGAACACTATATTTACCAATTTGTTGACGAAATCGTACATTCTTTTTCCTCTCATCGTGACTTTTACTCCGACCGGATCGTTTTCTCTTAATTTAAAGTTCGATATAGCTTTCTTTGCTTTGATTATAACCGGTTTTTGACCTGTTATAGCCGTTATATTGTCTACTATGTGAGAGTAATCTTTACTTTGATTTTTTGTGTACGACCCAATGCCGACGTTTATAGTGACTTTTGTCATTCTTGGCGTCGCCATGCGGTTTTTTATTCCCAGTTCTTTCATCAGGGCGGGAACGATTTCTTTCTCAAATCTTGTTTTTAACTCGTTTTCGTTTTTCATATGGGTGATAATTTATAGCACACTCGCTTTTTGCTCGTGTGTGTTATTTTTTCGTTTTAACTTTTCCTTCCAGAGATTCTTTGCATTTTTTGCAGATTCTCTCTTTTTTGCCCGTTGCAAGGATCTTATATCCTACTCTTGTTGTCTTTGCGCAAGCAGGGCATAAAACCATTACGTTTGAAACATTTATCGGTCCTTCGAAATGTATTTTTTCGCCGGCCTTCTGTGCCGTTTTCTTAACATGCTTCGTCTTAATGTTGATTTTTTCAACTACAACTTTTCCTCTGTTTGAAAGGATTCTAATAACGTTTCCGCTTTTTCCTTTATCCTTTCCCGCAATTACCTGTACTTTGTCGTTTATCTTAATTTTCATATTTAATGTTTTATAGTACTTCTGTCGCTAAAGAAATAATTTTCTGGAATCCCGTATCTCTAAGTTCTCTCGCAACCGGTCCAAATACGCGTGTTCCTTTTGGTAATCCTTCTTTATCTATTATTACAGCTGCATTGTCATCAAAACGAATGGATGTGCCGTCTTTTCTGTTAACCTCTTTAACTTGTCTGATTATAAGGGCTCTTTGTACGGTTTTTTTCTTTACCACACCTTTTGGGCTGGCGTCTTTTACTGTTACAACTATTACATCTCCAACTCTGGCATATCTTCTTCTTGTGCCGCCTAAAACCTTGATGCATTTAACCTTTTTTGCACCCGTGTTATCCGCTACTTGTAACCAACTTCCTTCTTGAATCATGTTTAGTCTTTTTTAATTACTGGTGTTTCTACTGTCCATTTTTTTAACTTGCTGATAGGTCTTGTCTCATAGAATAGAATTTCATCTCCGATATTGAATTGCTTGTTTTCAGGATTGTGAACATGAAATTTCTTTGAAACTCTGAATCTTTTCTTATATTTAGGATGATTTTTGTATGAGTGAATTGTTACTACAATTGTCTTTTCCTGACCTGTTTTTGTGACAATTCCTTTTTTAACTTTCATGATTTTTTGTTAAGTTCTTTTTCCTTTAATATGGTTTTTATCTGAGCGATGTATTTCTTGTGAGTCGAGATTGAGTGATTGTTTTTTGCTTGAGCGTTTCTTACTTCGAACTGAGCTTTGTATGCCTCTTTTTTGGCTTCAATCAGCTCTTCCATAAGCCTGGAAGTGTCCATTTTTCTAATTTCGTCTAGCTCTAATATTTTCATAAATTATTGGTGATCTTTAGTAACGAATCTGCATTTTACCGGTAGTTTGTATCCTGCCAAGCCCATCGCTTTCTTTGCTATTTCAAGTGTTACTCCTTCCATTTCAAACAAAATTCTTCCTCTCTGGATTGGGCAGACAAAGTGATCCGGTGCGCCTTTTCCACTTCCCATCGGAACCTCGAGAGCTTTGTGAGTGATTGGTTTGTGCGGGAATATGTTTACCCAAATTTTTCCTCCACGTTTTACGTATCTGGACATTGCTCTTCTGGCCGCCTCAATCTGTCTTGCGGTAATTTCGCCGCCGCTGATTGCTTTTAGGCCGTATGTTCCGAAAGACAATGCGTTACCGCGGGTAGCAATACCTTTGAAATCGGATCGTCTCCTGAACATTTTTCTGTGTTTTTGCTTGCGTGGTTCTAACATATTTAGTTTGTAGTATTATGCGGCTTTAATTTCTTCGATCTGTTGGACAAGTTTTGCTCCAAGATCTTTTTTGAACACTTCACCTTTGTATATCCACACTTTTATTCCGATTTTTCCGTAAGTTGTGAATGCGGCTGTGCAGCAATAGTCGATGTCTGCACGGAATGTTTGTAGCGGGATTTTTCCTTTTGAGAAGTACTCGCTTCGTGAGATTTCCACTCCGTTTAGACGGCCTCCAAGGTAGATTTTTGCCCCGAGAGCTCCGGCTTCGAATATCTTTTCGATAGCTGTTTTTGCGGCTCTGCGGTACGAAATTCTCTTTTCAACCTGTCTGGCTATTCCTTCAGCCATAACTCTGGCATCAAGTCCCGGTCTCTTTATTTCCTTGATGTTGATGGCAAAGTTATCCTTGAAAGTCTTGCCGAGTAAATCACGTATTTTTTCAATGCTTTCTCCGCCTCTTCCAATGATGAGGCCCGGTTTTGCTGTGTGTATGTTTATGATTACTTTTCCTTGCGTTCTTAGGATCTCAATCATCGATAATCCTTCTTTTTCCAACGATGCTCTTAGTAGTTTTTCAATTGCCAAGTCCTGATGGAACAACTTTTTATAGGCATTTTTGCCTGCGTACCATTTGGAGTCCCAGTCTCCGATTATTCCCAATCTCATTGCTTTTGGATGTACTTTTTGTCCCATTATTTTGTAGATTTAGATTTTGCTGCTTTCTTTTTTGGTGTCGCTTTTGTCACTTTTGGCTCGGCTGCCTTTTCTTTTTTCTCCGGCGTGGATGCTTTTTCCGGTGTTGCCGCGCCCTTTATTTCGAGTCTAACCGTTACGTTTGATGTCCTTTTTAGGATTGGATTCGCGCGGCCTCTCGATACCGGCATACTTCTTTTATAGGTTGGGCCTGCGTTTACTATGATTTCTTTTATATAAAGGTCTTCTTTCTTTTGCTTGAAATTGTTTTCTGCGTTTGCCATCGCCGACTCAATAAGTTTTCGTAGCGGACGAGCGGATTTTTTCGGCGTAAATTTTAGTATGTCTATTGCATCTATCGCTTTTTTATCACGAACCAACGATGCAACAAGGTTGAATTTTTTTGGTGTTATCCTAACTTGGGTCAATATTGCTTTCATGTTTTATTGTTATGCTGCTGCCGGGGCTGATGTACCCGTGTCTTTTGCCAATTTTCCTCCGTGGCCTTTAAATTTGCATGTTGGAGAGAATTCTCCGAGTTTATGTCCTACCATATTTTCTGTTACAAACACCGGAATGAACTGATTTCCATTGTGAACCGCGAATGTGTGTCCAACGAAGTCCGGAGATATCGCTGATTTTCTTGACCATGTCTTGATAGGCTTCTTCTGTCCTGACTCATCCAGTTTTGCAACTTTCTTTGTCAGTTTTGGTTCTACAAATGGTCCTTTTTTCGAGCTTCGGCTCATGGTGTTTTAGTTAGTAGCTTGGGTTTGTTTTCCGTGTCTTGATTTAACAATCATTCTGTCTGTGTATTTTCTTTTTCTTGTTTTTACTCCGAGTGCCGGCAATCCCCATGGCGTTTTCGGATGTTTTAAACCGATTGGGGTTCTTCCTTCTCCTCCTCCGTGCGGGTGATCAACCGGATTCATCGCCGATCCTCTTACCGTTGGCCTCCAGCCCATGTGTCTGCGCTTTCCGGCCTTTCCATATTTCACGTTGTTGTGATCGACATTGCTCACTATTCCAACCGTTGCGTAGCAATCTTTTTCCGTTAATCTTACCTCTCCTGAAGGCATTTGAATCTGAGCCTTTCCGCCCTCGAGAGAAACAAGTTTAATTTGTGACCCTGCGCTTCTTCCCAAAATTCCTCCTTTTCCTTTTATCAATTCAACTTCATATATGCTGTATCCGATAGGAATGTTTTTAATTTTCATTCTGTTTCCGGTTTTTACCTCAGTTTTTTCTTTTGCGATTATTGTTGTTCCAACTTTCATATCCACCGGCGACAAATGATATCTTTTTTCTCCATCTTTGTATTGAACCAACATAATGTACGCCGTTCTATATGGATCGTATTCTATTGTTTTAACAACTCCTTCAATTCCAAGCTTATCCAATCTGCTGAAATCAACCATTCTATATGCCTTTTTTTCACCTGCGCCTCTGTGTCTTGTCGTGATTCTTCCCGTGTTATTTCGTCCGGCAAATCTTTTTAGATGAACAAGCAGACTTCTTTCCGGTTTTCCGGTTGTAAGCTCTTCGAATGTAGGGCTTGCCATGCCTCTTCTTCCCGGTGTCGTTGGTTTAAATTTCTTTACTGCCATAATTATTTTTTCTTAGTTTCGAGCTTATTAGGATCTATTGTTTTGTCTCCCGCGATTGTTACTATAGCTTTTTTCATAACAGGTCTTTTTTCCCAAAGATTTTTTCCTACGAATCTTGTTTTCTTTGGAGAGACAATCATTCTTACGCTTACTGCTTTTACGCCGTATGCAGCCATAAACGCATTTTTTACTTCTGTCTTTGTCGCTTTTCTGTCTACCGTGAAAGTGTATTTTTTCTTTGCCTGCATCAGAGATGATTTCTCTGTCAGTACGCTCTTTTTTATTGGTGAATATGATTTCATGTTTCTATTACTTACTTGTGAATAATTTCTTCATTTGTTCAACAGACTCCTTGAATAACAAGATAGTTTGAAATTTTTGTAGGTCTCTTATATTGATGTATCCTGCCAAAATCGTTTTTGCGTTCTTGATGTTTTTTGCCGATTTCTGAACCATTATGTCTTTTGTCGGGAGAACAACAAGCACGTCTCTTGTGATTGGAAGTTTCTTTAACAATGCTGCAAAATCTTTTGTCTTTGGCTTTTTCGCTTCGTAACCTTCCAATGCGATTATTTGCTCTGTTCGCGCTTTTTCCGATAATGCGGAGAATAAAGCGGCTCTTCGTTGTTTTTTTGGCATTTCCTTGATGAAATTTCTGTTATTTCTTGGTCCAAATGCAACTCCTCCTCCAACCCACTGTGGATTTCTTGTGGATCCTTGTCTTGAGCGGCCGGAACCTTTTTGTGGACGTGGTTTTTCATTTCTTCCCGAAACTTCGCCTTTTGTTAAGGTGTGAGCTATCGGTGCACGTCCGTTTGATAATTGTCTGATTAAAGCCTGATGAATAAGGTCTTTATTGAAAGGTCTTTCGAATATTGCTTTTGGTAGTTCCAATTCGCCTTTTCGTTCTCCGGATTGTGTAAATAGTGGCACTTTCATTATTTTCTGATGATTACGAGTGTTCCATTTGGGCCTGGAACCGGACCTTTTAAACAAATTATATTTTTTTCAGGTTGTAATAGTACGATAGGGATGTTTCTTAGCGTGAGCTGATTTCCTCCCATTCTTCCCGGCAACTTCTTTCCTTTTTCCACTCTTCCTGGTTTTGCGCGGCAACCAATTGATCCCGGCTCTCTGTGAGCATGTGATCCGTGGCTGGCCTTGCCTCCTCTGAAGTGAAACTTCTTTACTACTCCTTGGAATCCTTTTCCTTTTCCAACGGATGTAACTCTTACCGTTGCCGTGTCTTTTAAAGACTCGACTGTTACCGCATCACCTTTTTTGTAATTTGCGGCGTCCGCCTCTGCTATTTTGAATTCGCGTAGGTGGTAGAATTTTTTAGTCTTGGTTGGTTTCTTCAATTTAGAAAATCCCAGGACTATCGCCGGATATCCGTCTTTTTCCGTTGTTTTTACTTGTGCCACCTCGTTTGGTTCGCACTGTACAACGGTAATCGGGATCACGCGGCCATCGTCTTGAAGGAGACGGGTCATTCCTAATTTTTTGCCGAGTATACCTGACATAGTGTGTAGAGGTTAAGTTTCCCGCAAAACGGGATGCGTTGGAAGACTTTCGGCAAGCCCGCCAAGGCGTTATTAACATGCAATAGTCAAATTGCTGGGGAAATATACAGATGTAGTTTTGGGTAGTCAATAGAATTTATGATGTTGTTTATTTTTTTGACTGTTCCCCAGAAAAATGGCGTGTGCTTCAAGAAAGTCTCATAGCTGTTTCTGTCTTTTTCACTTAAGTTATCTATGTTTTCAGCCCATTTCCAGAAGTCGGGAACTGATTCCAGATATTTGTCGTACATGTAGAGAGCATTTTCATAATCTTCGTTTTTGTAGAGCATATCGGCGAAAGCCCTAATCCAGTTTGGGTTGTATGGATTTTTTTCGAGAGCCATTATGTAGTATTCGCTGGCTTTTTGAGGGTCTGTATTGGCGTAAAAATTTCCTTTCCAAGCCAGTACATTGCCGGAATCTTTTTCTATTTGTTCCAGATAAAACAAAGCTTTTTCCATGCTGCTTGGGTCTATGAACATCAAGTCATACCATAATTCGCTGTAATACGGTGTGTAGTCCAAAGCTTCTTTGTGTTTATTAATTGCCACGGAATAATTTCCTGAATAATTTTCATGAGATTTTGTGTAGGCCAATTGCGACATAGATGGCTTGTAAACCGTGTAATAGCCTGTGGCCAAGGCTAAAAGTATAAATAAAATTGATAATGCATAGCGGATTTTATTGCCTATGACAATTTCTATTTTTTCATCGGACGATAGGGCTATCATTCCGCCAAGGCAGAATGAAATCAGTACGCATATTGTAATATCCGGAAATGAAAGTTGATCCTGAATAATGTTTGCTATTATTAATAAGGCCAAAATTGATATCGTTTTGCTTCTTGTTTTAAAGAAGATAGTGATAATTGTTCCAAATAGTGCCAAATAAATTAAAAAAGCGAATATTCCGTGAGAAAAGAAGATTTCAAGTGATTCGTTGTGAACCCTGTCCGCGGATGTGTTTATGTCTTCCTCCAGCGTGAAAAACTTTTTTGTGGCAACTTCGGGGAAATAAATATAGAAAGTTTCTTCCCCATACCCTGTTAATGGTTTTTGTGTAATCAGATTTATCGCTCCTTTCCAAATTTCCATTCGGGAATACAGTGACCTAAGCGCCGTATCGGACAGTGAATACCTTTCGGAAGGGATTGAAATGATAATGATTATAACTGCGCAAAAAGCGATAACAATTGGCATTAAAGCTTTTCTGATAATTTTTATTAGAATGCTTACGTATTTTATCGAAATTAAGATTATCGCTACAATTAGCCCTGCGATAGCCGTTCGTGTACCTGAAAATATTAGGGCGCCGAGAACTATTAACGTTCCTGCGATGAATAACAGCTTCGTTTTTGTTGCTTTTTCCGAGATGGAAAAATATCCTCCGATTACGGAAATGAGTAGCATAAATTGGCCAAGGTATGACGGATTTCCAAGGAAACCAAAGGCTCGTCCCGCGAAGATTTTAATGTCGTAATTGATAAATAGCGGATTTATTCCGGCTTTTTGAAGTATTGCGCAAATTGCTACAATCACTCCACTTACAAATGTTATCTTTAGTAATTTTGAGATGTTTTTCTCCGAAAGCGTTAACGAGCAGTAGACTATGAAAAATCCGAGGAACATCTCTATGATAAAGCCAAATCCTCTGCTGTATGTTCCGTATAAAGTTACGACCGGAGTGTTTGATAACGTGTTTGTTATCAGATAAATCAACAACTGAATTATCAAAAGTATAAAGATTGAAGACTTGAAAATATTTTTTGGCCGGAGAGTTTTCTTTTTGATTAAAATGAGGCTAAGTATGATTAGTGTGAGAAGAATAATTGATTTGAAGACAATTTCTTTACCTTGAGTAAAAGAATAGACGAAAAAAGGATTGAAAAAAATTGGCACTAAAAAGAGGCTCAGTACAATTGGAATTATGTGAGCCTCTTCACGAATGTTGTTTATAAGCCTTTTTACTGACATTACTTGGCGCTAGTGGTGGTGTTGTTTCTCTTATACATTTCCAATATTTTTGCTTTTTGCGATTCTGTTAGAATGTATTTTTTTGGATTTTTTATGAAATCTTTTTTAGCTATTGATTCCAGAATTGCACGTGTCAATTTTGGTAATTTTGCCAAGGTTCCTTTAGGCAAAGTGCCAACGTATGTACTTAATACTCCGACAGGTGATGCCACCGGCGAAGTTACAACCGAAGGAACAGATGTAGTGCCTCCAGGTGTTGTTACTTGTGAGATTACTACCGATGGAACCGGAGTTGTTACTACTGAAACAATGCTGCCTTTATGATTGTATAAATCGGATGGAGGCTTTGTTGATGTTCCGGGCGTATTGATGCGGCCTTGAAGGAGCTCTGAATTGGTGACTAAAACGCCGATAAGTACGACGACTACCACCGTGAGTACTCCCAGTAGAATTTTGCTGTTTTTGGACATTTTGAGGATGGGGTTATTAATTTATTTGAGTATATGCGTTTTGATAAGTTTGTAAATGTCATGTATGAAAAATGGACGATTTTTGTATTTTGTGTATAATCGGAATCCTGTCCACGGTGACTGGAAGCGCTCAACATAAACTTGAATGAGCAGTTTCCCGTTCATGGCGGGATCTGCTCATTCAAAACATAGGAGGTAGCCATGGCGATTAATCATGACGCGTCTGTTACGAAATCTCCAATGGACTGGATCTATGGGAGACTGCTCCCAGCGATTGTTATAATTTTAATTCTGGGGTTCGCGATTACCAATATTTCCAAGTGTGATCTCGAAAAGGTCCACTGGTTTTGGGACAAGAGTCCGGTTAAAAACGGACAGATTGTTCAAGGGTTTCGCGATACCTCTGAAGAATGGGGGTGCGGAAAATGAGCCTTTTGCAAGAATTCAAGGCCGACTGGACGGAACTTTCCGATGAAGGAAAGGTATTCTTCAAAATTGCTTTTCCGTTCATGGTGGTGGTGCTGGGGTACTCTCTGGCACTCATTGTCACGGCGCCTCCGCCGTAGAAAGGGGCAGATTGAAGAGGCCCGACGCTTGCGTCGGGCCTCATTTCTTTTATTTTAATTTGCCTATGCTGCTTGCAATTTACAACAAAGATGGTATAATATAGTTTGTAAAACAAAACAAAAAAGAGATTGGCAAGACTCTAAAAAACTTCCGCCAATACTTTAGTAACAAAAAAACCATGAATGAATTAAGCAATTATTTGAAGGATGCTTATCCCGATGATGGGAATGAATCGGAATTGGACAAAAAGATTGTTGTAGAGCAACTAGGTAAGAAACGTGCTGAATACATGACAAAATTAAAAGCTGATTTCAATGATGTCAAAGTGTCTTATGAAAAGGTCTACGAACAATATCTATCCGGCATAATTAATATTTCTTTTAAGACAGCCAAGGGAAATGAAATTTCCATGAGAATGCTGGATGGAAGAGGTAGGACTTTAGATGAAGTGATTGTGAATGGAGCTAGATTGGATAAAGAAGAAGGAAGTAAATTGTTTGAAAAATTTTATCCTTTGATTAAAGATGCCGTGAGCGATGAATTTCGAAAAGTTGAAGAGAAACAGAAAACAGAAATGGAGCGTAGGGCGGCTAAAAATGAAAAAGATTTTAGCGACAAGACGGGAGGTATTCTGGAATTACTTGGGCCAGATCCTGACATGGCCAAGTTAAAAGAAGTCTTTGGACAGGGCTCTGTTAGCCATAGAATTTCAGGATATACTTCAGAAATGGGTATTTATGTACAATTTCTCACTCCCGCAGGGAAGAACATTTCTATGAGAATGGTTCGTAGGGGTTTGACTGACATGGAAGTCGATAAAGTGCCTGTTTTAATTGGTGTAGGAAAAAAACTTCTTATAAAAATGTGGCCATTAATAGGACCTTTGGTTGATAAAGAGGAGCGTAAGATTGAAGATGAACTACGTCAAAAAGAAGAAGACAAAATCGCAAAAGACCGAGCAGCTTTCAATAGTAGGTTTGGAAATGTTATGGATTTATAAATAACGTCTGTTTCCGAAAAAAAAGAGAAACTTCAGAATTTTAGCATAGAACAAATAAGAAGAATGAGACCTCAGGATATAGCTGCTTTTGAAGTTGCGGATTTTTATAATCTTACATGTGCGCAGGCTAACGAGATTGCTCGAGACGAAGCCAAACGCGAAGCTCTAAGCCAGCACCAAGACAAGTTCATGGGACTTTTGCATTCTTTGGGCAAGGAAGATAAACCTTCTAGTCTTCCTGAAGCATTTTAATTTCGATTTCGACGCCGGCCGGCAAGCTTAGGTTTGAAAGTGATTCAATCGTTTTCGGCGTCGTCTCCGTGATGTCGATTAAGCGCGCGTGAGTTCGGATTTCAAACTGTTCGCGCGATCTTTTATGTACGAAGGTTGATTTGTTTACCGTGTATTTATCTGTCTTTGTCGGAAGGGGGATTGGGCCGGCCACGATTGCGCCTGTTCTCTCTGCGGTGTCGATGATTAACTTTGTGGTTTCATCGATTACTTTGTGATCGAATGATTTGATTTTGATGCGAATCTTTTGTTTGCCTGCCATGTTTTTGGTGATTAAAAAATACCGGGTTGTGTAGCCCGGGACTAGTGGTTCAAACGAAGTTTGAAAGGTTTATTCCGGGCTGTCCCGTTCCGCGAGGCGGAACGAGTGATTTCCTAAAAGCAGGAAACCAATTTTGTGGGACAATTCTAGGGCTTTACTACGTCGAAGTCAATATTTCTTTTGTGAACTTTTGGAATATAATGTCTTTAAAACATATTTTCATGAAAGATGTTTTAGATCATTTTTCTCCCGATGAAAATAATTCGTCTCCAAGCGATGTTATGCAACAGGCTATTCTTTTTGAGCAAAAGCTGAATAAGCTTAAAGCGGATTTGGTTGGATGGATTCGAGCAACCACCGGTTACGATTGTGCGCTGGAAGATCTTTCCTTCAGTGGCTCTAACGGTGATACTCAATTTACCATGAAGTTAAAATTCCTTGATAATTATGGCGTGTACGCATGTTATAAATTAATAGATAGAGCGGATTGTGCTCGTTTAACTTCTTCGTATTTGCGCGGAGAAGTTTATGCTTGTTTTACCGCTGAGCAACTTGACACTTTGTTCCAAAAAATTACCAATGGTGAAATAGGACTCGCAAGAAAGAAAACTTCTGCCAAACTTCGTGCTGTTGCCGACTTGGTGCCTGAACAACAATAGTCTTTCGGCTGAATTATTGCAGTGTTGCAACAATTTTGAATGATGGTAAAAAAAGAGCCCGCCTAGGCGGGCTCTTTTTAATAGTTTTTTGAGTTCAGGAGAAATCTCCGATTTCTCTGTTACTTCAACACCTTAGCAACTACTCCGGAGCCTACGGTTCTTCCACCTTCACGGATAGCGAATCTTGTTCCCTGATCCATAGCGATAGGAGCGCCCAGTTCAACAACCATCTTAACGTTATCTCCAGGCATAACCATTTCCACTCCGGCCGGTAATTCTACAGATCCGGTAACATCAGTTGTTCTGATGTAGAATTGTGGCTTATAACCTTTGAAGAATGGAGTGTGTCTTCCTCCTTCATCCTTTGTAAGGATATAAACTTCAGACTCGAATTTTGTGTGTGGAGTGATTGATCCAGGCTTTGCGATAACTTGTCCTCTTTCAATTTCTTCCTTTTCAATACCTCTCAAAAGTAATCCGACGTTGTCTCCGGCTTGTCCTTGATCCAAAGTCTTTCTGAACATTTCAACTCCGGTAACAACAACTTTTCTTGTAGGCTTGATTCCAACCACTTCAACTTCTTCGTTTATTTTTACAATTCCTTGTTCAACTCTTCCTGTTGCAACTGTTCCTCTTCCTTTGATTGAGAAGATGTCTTCAACAGGCATCAAGAATGGCTTATCCAATTCTCTTTTTGGGTCAGGAATAAATGTATCCAAAGCATCCAAAAGGTCAAGAATAGGCTTTGCTGCAGCTTCGTCTTTTGGGTTCTCTAAGGCTTTCAAAGCTGATCCGCGGATGATAGGAGTATCTTTTCCCGGATATTCATATTTTGTAAGTAATTCGCGAACTTCCATTTCTGAAAGGTCTGCGATTTCAGGATCTGCAATATCAATTTTATTCAAGAATACAACAATGTAAGGAACGTTTACCTGACGAGCCAAAAGGATATGTTCACGAGTTTGTGGCATCGGGCCGTCTGCAGCAGATACAACGAGAATAGCTCCGTCCATCTGAGCGGCACCTGTAATCATGTTTTTAACATAATCGGCATGTCCCGGACAGTCTACGTGAGCGTAGTGTCTCTTAGCTGTTTCATATTCCTGATGAGAGGTTGCGATTGTAATACCACGCTCTTTTTCTTCAGGCGCGTTATCAATCTGGTCAAAGGCTATAGCCTTGTTTACGCCACCGAATTTTACTGCAGCTACTGATGTAATAGCGGCAGTTAACGTTGTTTTTCCGTGATCAACGTGTCCGATGGTTCCCACGTTTACATGCGGTTTACTTCTATTAAATACTCCTTCTGCCATATTTGGTTTGTTTAAATATTAAGCGACGCGAATGTTATATGAAAAATTTGCCCAATGCAAGCTTAAATTAGCCTTTTTTCTTGGCAATAATTTCTTCTGCAACGTTGCCCGGAACTTTTTGATAATGTCCGAATTCCATTGTGTAGTTTCCGCGACCCTGAGTCATAGATCTCAAATCTGTCGCATATCCAAACATTTCAGCCAATGGAATTTCTGATTTAATGAACTTTACCATTCCTCTGTCGCCTGATTCTTGAATCTGTCCGCGTCGTGAGCTGATATTGCCCATAACATCTCCAAAATATTGCTCTGGAACCAAAACTTCAACTTTCATAATTGGCTCAAGGATAACAGGATTTGCTCTTTTTGCTCCGGCTTGGAAAGCGATTGAAGCTGCCATTTTGAACGCCAATTCTGATGAGTCAACATCGTGGTAACTTCCATCAAATACGGAAACTTTAACATCCACAACCGGATAGCCGGCCAAAATGCCTCTTGTGAGTGCTTCTTGAATGCCTTTGTCGATGGCCGGAATAAACTCTCTAGGAATTTTTCCACCAACGATATCATTTTCAAATTCATAACCTTTTCCCGGTTCTTGAGGAGTAAGCTTAAGCCAAACGTGTCCGTACTGACCACGACCTCCAGTTTGCTTTGCGTATTTTTCCTCGGCTTCAACCTCTTTTGTGATTGTTTCTCTGTATGCAACCTGCGGAGCACCAACGTTGGCCTCAACCTTAAACTCTCTTCGCATACGATCAACGATGATATCCAAATGCAACTCTCCCATTCCGGCGATAATTGTTTGATTTGTTTCCGCGTCCGAATTAACTCTAAAGGTCGGGTCTTCTTGCGCCAATCTTTGTAAAGCCATGGACATTTTTTCCTGATCGGCCTTTGTTTTTGGCTCAACTGCGATTCTGATAACAGGCTCCGGAAAAGTAATTGATTCAAGTAATACCGGATTTGAAACATCACAAAGCGTGTTTCCCGTTGTTGTGTTTTTTAATCCTACGATAGCTGCGATATCTCCGGCCTCAACTTCTTTAATTTCTTCTCTATGATTTGCGTGCATTCTAAGTACACGACCGACTCTTTCTTTATTTCCCGTTGATGCGTTTAAAACATAACTGCCGGCCTCAAGTTTTCCGGAATAAACACGGAAATAGGTGAGTGATCCTACGAATGGATCCGTTGCGATTTTGAACGCCAAGGCCGTGAAAGGTTCTTTTACGTCCGGATGTCTCATGATTACTTCTTCCGGATCTCTTGGGTTGTGGCCTTTTATGGCAGGAAGATCGAGCGGGCTCGGCAAGTACCAGCAAACTGCGTTTAACACGAGTTGTACGCCCTGATTTCGAAGTGCCGTTCCGCACATTACCGGATATAATTGACTTTTTATTGTCGCTTTTCTTAGCGTTTCTTTAATTTCTTGAATTGAAATTTCTTTGTTGTCCAAATATTTTCCCATAAGCACGTCATCATGCTCGGAAACTTTTTCAACAAGCTTTGCTCTGAATTCTTCCACTTGAGCTTTCATATCTTCCGGAACCGGAATTTCTGTAACGATTTCGCCTTTATCTCCATCAAATTGATATGCTTTTCTTTCAATCAAATCTATAACTCCTTTGAACATATTTTCCGCGCCGATTGGCAATTGAATAGCTACAGCATTAGGAGTTAATCTTTGGTGAATACTCTTTAAGCTCATGAAAAAATCTCCGCCGATTTTGTCCATTTTGTTTACGAATGCGATACGTGGAACGTTGTATTTATCCGCCTGTCTCCATACTGTTTCGGATTGTGGTTCAACGCCCATGGCTCCATCAAAAACCGCGACGCCTCCATCCAAAACACGAAGAGATCTTTCAACTTCAACTGTGAAGTCCACGTGGCCTGGAGTGTCGATAATGTTAATTCTGTGCTTATCTGTTGTTCCGATAGGAGACCAGAAGCAAGTTGTTGCCGCGGAAGTTATTGTAATACCGCGTTCCTGTTCTTGTTCCATCCAATCCATTACTGCCGCCCCCTCATGAACTTCGCCGATTTTATAGGTTTTACCTGTGTAGAAAAGAATACGTTCTGTAACTGTGGTTTTTCCCGCGTCAATGTGGGCGATAATTCCTATATTGCGCAGTTTACTGAGGTCTTCGGGCATTTGGATGTGTTGTTATTTTGTTAAATAAAAAACGTTTTTTCATCGAAAAACGCGAAGCAATTATAGGGATTTTGATTGCCAAGTCAAGGTATTCGGGCTTTTGGGTAATCGTGGATTGTTGGGTCGAAGTTTCGGGGAGTGCGAGGTTGCTACTATTTTATGCTGTCAAATATTTTCCCGGGAAAATTTGGGCGGTTTGGCTTAGGGCTGCGTAAATACGCGGATTTAGCATCATCTGGCTTGCGGAAGCCGAAAATCGATAGTTTCCGACGGACCGGCCCGTCGGGTAAAAACTAAAATGGCTTTCTTGTGCGGAGAATCGATGGTTTTGGCCTCCCCGGGGAGGCGGTGCAAAAATTGTTTACTCGGATTTGTTTTCCGAGAGGATTTCCGAGAGGACTTTATCCAGTTCTTGAGGATTGCCTTTTTCGATTATTTTTACCCCTTCTATTTTCGGAACTATTTTTGGAACGCTGGAGCAGATGACTACATATGGGATTTCTTTTTCCTTGGCCTTTTGTGCGACCTTATCTCCATTAACTCTTTTCATCTTAAAATCGGTAAGAACAAATATAATTTTTTCTCTGGTTTCATCCTCGAGAATTTTTATGGCTTCGTCTCCATCCCTGGCTTCTATTACTTCAAAACCAGCTATCGTTAAATTTTCAGAATTTACAAACAGCATGCATTCGGTGTCGTCTACTACAAGAGCGGTTAATTTTGGTTTTTCCATACCAAAAGGAGTTAATTATGTTTGGCTGTGCCGGAACAGTTATCACAGGGAGGTGATGCTACTACGATTTTTTGGTTTGTCAAATATTTTCTCGGGCACACTTTGGAAAGGGAGCGCGGTAGTGTTTTTCGCGATTTGTCCAAAAGTAAAAAAATCGGAAAATTTGGTTTTTGGAAAATTTTACGTTTCTTAAAAAAAGGGTCTCATCGGGCAGCCCCTTAGCATGAACTTTTACAAGTATAAACCTCCGTCTAAATTTGTCCTTGTAGCTTCTCGTCCTTCATCTATCGTTCTTGTTGGATTATTTCTCGCTTCTTCGGTGGCCATAAGTGCACCTTCTGACATTATCGCATATACTTCAGGTGGCGCATCTTTACTAAGAAGTTTTCCATCTGTTGTCATAATTTCTCCATCCTCAAATACTATTGCAGGGGATTTTCCTAAAATTACCGTAAAAGCCGGTTCTTCTTTTCCGTCGTTGGTTTTGCGTGCGGTGTGTTTTACTACGC
>Ga0172379_10003674_pt1 | contig 24001 bp, 17 predicted proteins | sample GrowelOW334metaG_FD_119756 | JGI IMG/M metagenome (GOLD analysis project Ga0172379, IMG submission 119756) | Groundwater microbial communities from an aquifer near a municipal landfill in Southern Ontario, Canada - Groundwater well OW334 metaG | ecosystem: Environmental > Aquatic > Deep...
TCGGCATTTGCAGCAAACAATGCATTTTTCCCTTCACTGTTGAATGAAAAACTTGGGTTTGAATCGTATCGCGATGTGATTTATACAGACGGATTAAACCACGCCAGTATAATTGACGGTATGCGTTTGTGCAAAACAGAGACGACAGATAAAAAAATCTACAAGAATAACGATCTTGCACAATTAGAGCAGCTGTTGGAAACGGATACGAACGCCGGTTACCGTTTTAAAATCATCGCGACGGACGGTGTGTTCAGCATGGAAGGAAGTTATGGACAGATAGACCGGTTAGTAGCGTTGGCAAACAAATACAACGCCATCCTCTTTGTCGATGATTGCCATGCAATCGGTGTGGCGGGAAAAACCGGCAGAGGAACGCCGGAAAAATTTGGAGTGCTAAACAAAGTGGATGTCTTGACCGGAACATTGGGCAAAGCAATCGGCGGAGCGTTGGGCGGATATATTGGAGGCAGTAAAAAAATGGTAGAGTATCTTCGCCAGAAGTCACGTCCATACACTTTTTCTAATTCACTGCCTCCTGCTGTCGTGATGGCAAGTATCGCAGCGATCGATCTGCTCATGAAAGACCGATCTATCGTAACCCGCTTGCATGACAATACCGCGTATTTCCGTAAGGAGATCGCCGGACTCGGATTTACGATTTTGGAAGGGGACCATCCAATTGTTCCGGTAATGCTGGGAAAAGCATCGGTCGCACAGGAAATGAGTAAAGCGCTGTTGAAAGCGGGCGTGTACATAAAAGGATTATGGTTCCCGGTCGTTCCTAAAGGAGAAGCGCGGCTGCGGGTGCAGATTTCAGCGGCTCTTTCAAAAAAGAATATCGACCACGCATTGAATGCATTTGAATCGGTAGGGAAGAAAATTAAAATCATTAACTGATGGTACGCAAAACAAAATATCTGGTCATGGTGAGCAAGGCGCAGGCTTAACCTGTTAGGGCAGCTTTCGGCGCATCCTTTCCCGCAGGGATTCCTTCGGAACAAAAAGCGAAGGATTTGCTCAGGGTAACGATCATTTCTGCGCCGCGGCGAACCATGTTACCCATAAAAATACATTTATGCGTAACATCAGTCATTAATTAATCTTTGAAATTACAAGATGACAAGATTTCAATGTTTCCAAGACTGAAATCGATCATTCAGAAATTTTGGTATCGTGTAATCTCTCAATCATGCAATATTCTTTTTTTTAATGCACCACTCAAAACAACGCTATCTCTTTATTGATCTGCTGCGGTTCCTGGCCGTTGTGTTCATGATTCAGGGACACACGTTCGATGCTCTGTTGGACTTCAGTCTCAGAAAAAACACTCTTTTCTTTGTCCACGATTTTTTCCATGGATTCATTGCGCCGATGTTTTTGTTCGCGTCCGGTGTTGCATTCGGCATCTCCACATTTAAAAAATGGGAAGAACATATTACGCCGACCAAACACGTGGCCAGACGGTTCGGCAAATTTATCGGACTGCTGATTATCGGGTATGCATTACATTTGCCCTTCTTTTCGCTTCAAAAAATCTTAACCGAAGCGACTCCAAAAGAAATCGCCGCCTGGTTGCAGGTGGATGCATTGCATTGTCTCGCAGTGTCGATGCTCGTCCTTCAAACGGCGGTATTTTTGTTGAAGGATGAAAAGAAATTTATTTACTTCGCCGGCGTTTTGGCGGCGGTGGTTATTGCCGTTGCTCCGTTCACATGGGGAATGAATGTAAAAGAAACTCTTCCGCTGTGGCTGGGATCGTATGTGAATATGCAGAACAGCTCGTGGTTTCCGCTCTTTCCATGGTCCGCCTATATCTTTTGCGGCGTCATCTTCGCTTCGGTATTCATCAATGCTAAAGAGCATCATCATGCGGTGAATCTCATGCAGCGATCCGTAGTGATCGGTTTGATGGTGATGGCGGCAATGTTTCTCCTGTTGAATGTGCCATTGAATGTCTATCCGGCGCATGACGTGTGGAAAGCAAATCCGCTGATTGTTTTCGCCCGCGTTGGATTCGTCATCGTAGTGACGAGCGGTGTCTTTTTTGCCGAACATTCTATAACTCTGCCTTCAAAACTTCCACAGATGATGGGAAGAGAATCGTTGTTCATCTATATTGTTCATCTTATCATCATCTACGGATCGGCAATGAACAAAGGTCTGCAGCAGATCATCTTGCCGAGACTTTCCGTTGTGGAAGCAACCGGTGTATTTCTGTTCGTTTTAACGGTGATCTCGCTTTGTACATTCGGTTGGTATACATTCAAACAGCGATTTACGACGGCGGCGAGAACCGCAAAGATTCTTGTCGCACTCATTCTCATCACATTGTTCTTAACTCGGCCATACTGATGGAAAAACCAAAATCTCGTTTTGTCTATATCGATCTGCTCCGCGGCTGGGCGGTGATCGTCATGATTGAAGTTCATGTCTTTAATGCATTTTTGATCCCGTCCATCAAAGAAGAAGCATGGTTTAAAGTGTTGAACTTCATCAACGGCCTGGTTGCGCCCTCATTTTTGTTCATTGCCGGATATTCCTTTGTGTTGATTGCACAGCGTAAATGGAATGATTATCTGACATTCTCGCCGGTGTTTTGGAAACAACTGGGGCGAATTCTTCAGGTGTTGGCGGTCGGATATGCTTTGCATTTACCGTTCTTTTCCCTCTCAAAATTGATGAGCATTTCTTGGTTGGAGTGGGGAGCGTTCTGGAAGATCGACGTACTCCATGCCATTGCCGTTTCGTTGTTAACGCTGCTTGCTCTGGTATTAGTAACACGAACACAACGACGATATTTTATTGCAATAGCCGCATTTGCCACGGCGGTCATTTTCGGTGCTCCGTGGATGTATGACCGGAATATCGATCATCTGCTTCCGGAACCGATTGCGAATTATTTCACTGCCGCCCATCGTTCCCAGTTTCCGCTTTTCCCGTGGATGGCGTTCGTTTTCTGCGGCGGACTTGCCTCGCAATTGTTAGTATGGTGGAAAGAGACGATCGGTGAAAAGGAAGTCTTTAAACGATATATGATTGGCGGTATTGTTTTTATCGTGGGTTCGATTGTGGCGGATCTGCTTCCCCTCACTGTTCTTCCGGAACATAATTTCTGGCGGGCGAGTCCCGGATTTTTCTTTATCCGTCTTGGCATTGTGATGATGCTTCTTTCTACCTTGTGGTACTGGGAGCAGACAGCTCGTTCTGGCCGTTCGATGGTTAGTGTTGTCGGTTCGGAATCACTCGTGGCGTATGCAGGTCACCTACTGGCGATTTATGGAATGTTCTGGGATAATAAAAGTCTTGCATTCATCATTGGAAAGACGAAGACCGTACCCGAAGTTATCGTGATGACGGTTCTTCTCATCGCCGCAACGGTGGCGGTTTCTTATGTCTGGAATCGCATCAAAAATTGGAGTATGTTCTATGCACGAGTGATGATGTATTCCATCCTCATCGTTGTTCTGTATATTTTTTGTACGAAAATAATGTAATTATGGATAGTCTTTTTCTTCTTCTTGGCGTAGTCATAGGAGCGACGGTCGGCTGGTTCGTTGCAAAATCAAAATTTCAGCTGCCATTACCCTTCTCGAACGATCAATACGACGCTGCACAGAGAGAAATTTCACAGCTAAAAATTCTTTCGGCACAGCTACAGGAGGCGAAACAACACATTGAATCGTCGCTGGATGAAACGAAAACGCTATTGGACAACGAACGGAATAACACCCTGCATTTGACACGCCAGCTTACCGAATCACAAACTGAAAATAAAAATCTTGTTACTCGTAGCGACGAACAAAAGATGGAATTGGAACAGACCAACACAAAACTGACCGCAGAATTTAAGAATATTGCCAATTCCATTCTTGAAGAAAAAAGCCGGTCATTTACCGAACATAACAAGATGTCGCTAGATTCGATCCTATCTCCGCTGAAAGAGCGGATCGAAGAATTTAAAAAACAGGTCGAAACGACATACGAAAAGGAGTCGCGCGATACGCTGAGTTTGAAGGACGAAGTAAAACGCCTTTCCGAACTGAATACCAAAATCAGTGAAGAAGCGAATAATCTCACCCGCGCATTGAAAGGGGATACGAAAACCCAGGGAAACTGGGGCGAATTTATTTTAGAGAAGATTCTGGAGCGATCTGGACTGGAGAAGGACCGCGAATATAAAATTCAAGTGTCGACGAAGAATGTGGACGGGGAAACGATCCGGCCGGATGTGGTTGTGTATTTACCGGACAACAAACATATCATTATCGATTCGAAAGTGTCGCTGACGGCATATGAAGCGCTGGTGAATGCAAACAACGACGAAGAACGTGAGCAGTTTAAAAAAGAGCATGTCGCATCCTTGCGGAATCACTTAAAACTATTGGGGGACAAGAACTATCAGACGGCGGAAATTTTAAATTCTCCGGAACTCGTGTTGATGTTCGTGCCGATCGAAGCGTCGTTCGGCATTGCGGTTCAGGCGGACCGCGAGTTGTTTAATTACGCATGGGATAAAAAAATCGTTATTGTCAGTCCGTCCACGCTACTAGCGACACTAGTGACGATCTCTTCTCTTTGGAAACAGGAAAAACAAACCAGGAATGCCATCGATATCGCGCAGCGAGGAGGAGCGTTGTACGACAAATTTGTAGGATTTATTGAAAACTTAAAAGAAGTCGGCAATCACATGAAGAAATCGAAGGAAAGTTATGACGATGCAATGTCCAAACTCTATGAAGGGAAAGGAAACATCGTCCGTTCGGTGGAACAATTAAAGACCTTGGGTGCCAAAACTACGAAATCCATCGATCAGAATCTATTAGGCCGTGCAGATTCTGAGCAGCCTTAGAAGTGGGTACCTTTCATGAATACGTCATGCCGAACTCCCGACTGCCTTACAAATGTATATATCTACGGGCAGGTGTTTCGACATCTTATTCTGATTGAGATGCCGATATTCCAGCTTGCACCGAAGGTGTTACATCGTGACCGGCATGCGTTAGCATGACGAAGTTTTTAATCGTAAATAGAGGTGCTACCTAACGCTTGAATGTTTGCAAAGATTTCTCTACTTTTACTACGCAAGAAACCGAGCATCTACGAAATAACTTCTCAGCAGGAGATCGATCAATCGCAATTTTTGATACGGTATTAAAAAACAGCGTATAGGCGCATTGATTGTTCTCTCAATTCATTCATTCCCAACGTCAATTTTTGACAGTGTCCTTTGTGCGTAAAGTATTCTTAATCGGATTTTCCGTCGTTGCTGTTCTATTTGTTCTGGCGGCAGCAGTATCGCCTGTCAGCGCCCGGGTGAATAACGCCGTTACGGAACCGATGCGCGTATTTGGTGCCGACACGACGAACGTTGATTCTACTGCCAGTGTGCAAGACTCTTTGGCCATTGTCGGCGATTCATCGGTAGTGCCAAAATATACGATGAAAGATTCCACCTTTCTGGAACAGCTAACGTACCGCAGAAACGACGCAATGGCTGTACAACCGATTAGCTCGTCACACAATCCGTTCTATCTTAAGACTCCGACATTGATTACACAATCTGTTCAATTGGATTCGACGGGAAAATTTGTTATTGCACGCCAGACGGTGAACGGCAAGGATATCAAGATTCCGATCAAAATGCCGTTGGAAGAATACGTGAAACAACGTGCGCAGTCCGATTTTGCAAAAAATTTCGACGAACTGATCGATAAAGAAGAAGCAACAAAGGCGAGTAAAAAGCGGGACGATCTCGGAGATCTTCTGGGAACGTTTACGAAGATCGATATACCGGTTCCCGCAAATCCCGTCTTTTCCATTTTTGGACCTCCCAGAATCAATTTGAACATTTCCGGTGCGGTAGATATTCGCGCTGCGTTCCGGAATACCACCACCGATCAGCAGACGCTGAGTGCATACGGCAATTCCCGTAATGAACCTGATTTTGCGCAGGAAGTACAAATTAATGTGAATGGTACGATCGGGGATAAGCTGAATATCCTAGCAGACTGGAATACACAGCGGACGTTTGAATATGAGAATCAATTAAAGATCAAATATACGGGATATGAAGATGAGATCGTTCAAAGCGTTGAAGCCGGTAACGTCTCACTTTCCACAAGTTCCAGCTTCGTTTCGAGTAGTTCCGCTCTGTTCGGTATTAAAGCTGCATTTCAGATCGGTCCGCTAAAACTGACGACTATTGCCTCGCAAAAAAAAGGCCAAATACAGGAAAAGAGTATTTCGGGCGGAGCGCAGAAAAAAGACTTCGAGATTCGTGCATGGGAATATTCAAAAGATCACTTCTTTGTCGATACCGCGTACCTTCCCGTTTTTGAGCCGTACATTAAAACATTAACGTTAACCCGACCGGATCTGCAAATTAAAGAGAATGAATATGAAGTGTGGTTGTATCACATCGGCGCTGCCAACGAAACGATGGAAAAGGGGAATGCCTATTTTACATTAGAATCAGTAAAACTCCACGATTCGATAACGTACAAAGAGAAACGATCTCCATTAGTGGCGACAAAACCGGAGCAAGGCATCGTTGCTGGCAACTGGGATAAACTGGAACCGATAAAAGATTACCGGATCAATCGTGAAGCAGGGTACATTACGATGAACCGCACCGTACAAGAAGGTCAGGCGATCGCTATTGCCTATCGCATTGAAAATCGCGACGGTAATACCGATGATTTAACGTATGGCACCCTATTAAAGGATAAAGGATTAGATTCCATTCTCGTCTTAAAACTGGTGAAACCTTTAAACTACAGTCTTCCCAATGACAGTATACCGTTTTCATTGATGATGAAAAATATTTACCCGTTGGGTGGCAGAAAAGTGGATCGTGAAGGGTTTTCACTGAAGTTGCTCTATAAAGAATCCGGAAAAGAGCCTGAAGAGGTGATTGGAACGACGAAGATCATCAATCTGTTCGGACTTGATAATGTGAACGCCAGTGGAGCTCCCGGCGCAGATGGTGAATTCGATTTCAATCCCGGTATTACCATCGATCAGGAACGTGGGGAGATTATTTTTCCGGCATTAAAACCGTTTACAGACGGACTCCGAACTGCATTAAAAGTAATTACTCCACCTCTTGCCGATTCCACCATCGAGAAGTATCTGTATGATAATTTGTACGATACGACAAGTGCCGAAGCGCAGAAGAATACGTTGAAAGACAAATTCGTTATTGCCGGTCAGATCACTGCGTCCAGTTCAAATACGATCAATCTCGGATTTAACGTCGTTGAAGGGAGCGTTGAAGTATTGTTGAACGGCCAGCCGCTGCTCGCAAATGTCGATTATACGGTGGATTATATTATCGGTCAGGTCATCATCAAAAAGCAGGAAGCGTTGGTTCCCGGTGCTAGCCTGCAGGTGAAGTTCGAGCAGAACGATCTTTTTCAGCTTGCCTCAAAAACTCTGCTTGGTATGCGCGGAGAAGTGGACCTTTCGGCAAAGACCAAGTTTGGTTTTACCGTAATGAATTTGGATCAACAAGTATTGAGCGACAAAGTTCGTCTGAATGAAGAACCTTCCAATAACACAATCTATGGATTCGATGGGCAGACGTCTGGTGATTTGTCGTTCCTCACCAAAGCTATCGATGCGTTGCCGCTGATCGATACGAAAGCAAAATCCGAATTCACGCTTCGGGGTGAAGCTGCATTTATGAATCCCGATCCGAACACCAAAAAAAGCACTATCGCAGATGATAATGGGAGCGGAATTGCGTACATCGACGATTTTGAAGGAGCAAAAAGGATCATACCGATGGGAGTCAGTTACGGTCAGTGGCATGACATGAGTCCTCCGGCATTTCAATACAATGTGGATGCATTTCTAACGACACCGGTTTTAGATACTCAGAAGATCAAGTCCAAAGGGAGGACCTTCTGGTATAATCCTATTCAACAAGTCGCTATCGATGAAATTTACGGTCGTGATGCGGAAGGAAAATCGATCAAGCAAGTTGGTCGAGGACAAGACCGCATCCAGGTGCTGACGCTGAACTATAACCCGGCTGAACGTGGAGCGTACAACTATTCGCTTGATCTTCAAACTACTTTAAAAGCGAAGCCTGCAGAAAATTGGGGAGGTGTACAAAAACTTCTTTCCATGAGCGCTGTGAATCTGATTAGCGAAAATATCGGTTTTATCGAAATTTGGGCGCGGGTAGAGCCGGGAAAAGGAAGAATCGACAGCACACGAAAAGTGTATATTGATCTTGGATCGATTAGTGAAGATGTAATTGTTAATGGTGAATGGAACACGGAGGATAAGGGTAGGTTTAAAAATGATATTTTGAATCCCGGCGAAGAGGATACCGGTATCGACGGATTATTCGACAACGAGGAGGTTGCGAAATATCAGGATTTTATCAATGCGAACAAGGCGCTTTTCCCGAATATTGAAGGGGATCCTTCCGGAGATAATTTCGAGTACGATGTTACGAACTTCATTAGAATCAACCAGACGGAACGGAACAGCACCAGTGAAATCGGACGGTTCCCCGACTCGGAAGATCTGAACAGAAACAGCAATGTCGATCGGGCAAACGATTATTATACGTACGAATTGAATCTTGATACCACGGACAATAATCCACTGAGAGTTGGCGGCGGTTCGTACGGTTGGTTTCAGTACAGAATTCCAATTAATGCATTTAAATTTAAAATCGGATCGCCGGACCAATCCAATATTCAGTTCGCGCGGTTATGGTTTACCGGTCATCAAGAAGAGTTCGAAATGCAGTTTGTGGAATTTAACCTGATTGGCAACCAATGGGAAGAGGCGAAGAAAAACGATCCGATATTCAAAGTATCTGTCGTAAACGTTGAAGACAATTCGCTGCAAGGATATTCATCGCCGCCGGGTGTGTTCCGGGAGCGGGACCGCACCAAGCCGGATGAACAGGTTTATGGAAACGAACAATCGTTGGCGCTGAATATGTTCAATCTTGCCGATGGTGATAACAGAGAAACGATCAAGAAGTTTTCGTACCGTCCGCTCGACGTGTTCAGTTATCGTGAAATGAAAATGTTCGTCCACGGTGACAATCATTTCAGCGGCACAGCGTCCACACCAACGGTGCGGATGTATATCCGGTTCGGTTCAGACAGCTTGAATTATTATGAATATCGCGCGCCGATTTTCCCTGGATGGGATCAGCGGAATAACGTGAATATTCGTTTCGATGATCTTACGTCTATTAAGCAAGGTCGTGATTCGGCAGGCGTTCGTGTGGTGAAAAATGTTCCAAATGGACCGGAAGGATCGACATACGCTGTTCTCGGAAATCCCACGCTGACACGAATCGCGTTTATCTCCATCGGTGTGGAGAATCCGGATATCGTCGGCACCGAAAACGTTGTTACCGGACAAATCTGGGTCAACGAACTTCGTCTGTCCAATGTGGATGATACACCGGGCTGGGCATATAGTGTTAGTACAAGCGTTAAAATGGCAGATTTCGGATCCGTTGCATTCAGCTATTCACGTATTGATCCAAATTTCCATACACTGGAATCCCGTTTCGGCAGCCGTGTGACGAGTTCGAATTGGAATCTTTCTTCCTCCTTTGCATTCGATAAGTTTCTGCCTCCGGAGTGGACAGGGACAAAATTACCGTTTAGTTATTCACACAGCGAACAGATTGTTACGCCGCAATATCTTCCCAGTTCGGACATTTTAGTGTCGAAAGCTGCCGACCAACAGAAGATGATCGTTGCCGGCAAAACCGGATCACTCGAAAAAGGTGAACAAGAAAAGGACCGTATCCTTTCCGAAGTACAGACCCTTTCCACAACTGATACATACGCATTTCCAGGTTTTCAAATCACTGTCTTAAGCGACAATTGGTTTTTCCGTGATTTCTTCAATCGGTTAACGTACGGGTTCAGTTATACCTCTTCATCAGTTCGTAATCCCACCATCGCTTCCAGAACATCATGGCAGTGGAGTTCCAATGTCGGTTACTCATACACTTTTGCGCCGGACAATTATATCCAGCCGTTCGGATTTTTTGAAGATCTGTTCTTCCTTAACGATTTCAGAGAGTTTCAATTGTTCTATAATCCAATTACAAACTTTTCCACCGGTTTTACGCTCACACGCACTCGGTCGGACGAACGGTTGCGGAGTCAAAGCAAAGAAAGCGAACCGATCCGAAATCGCAGTCTCAGTGCATCGCGTCGGATGTCGTTCAGCTGGAAACTGACGGAGAATGGATTGATCAATCTCTCTGGAGATTATTCGTTGGACATTGCCAGCACGATGGTTCATTTGGAACTCGATCCGTATGGACGCCAGCGCGATTTCCAACAGATTTTGAATCAGATGTTCCTGCAAGATAGGCTGATGAGTTTTGGGTTTGATAATTCATACAATCAATCGTTTTCAGTGAATACACGTCCAAAGATTCCGGCTGAAATAGCAAAATATTTGTCGCTTGCCGCTCGATACAATGTTGCATACCGCTGGAATAACAGTCTTCAGCAAGGCGACCTTGGCATCTCGACAGGCTGGACAAATAGCATTTCGCTTTCTTACGATGTCAGTCTGAAGTCATTTGTTGAATCATGGTTTCCGGAAAAACCTTCGACTGAAGGGGAACAACCGACTGCTCCAGTTCCGTCACGCGGACGCGGTGAACGCGATGATGATGAAGGAGAAACGGATGCTGCTAAAGAAACGGAAAAGCAAGCGTTGGCCGAAGTGCCGAAGGATACAACACAATCAGCGCCTCCCTCAAAAAGCGAAGGGTTGATCGGGATCGCGCGAATTGTTTTCAAAACACCTTTCCTTGATTATGAGAAAATCAATATCACTTTTTCACAGAATAACTCTGCAAATAACGGGGGCGTTCCTGGGAGGGCAGGTTTTGCCAATTTGTTTGGCCGCGCACCGCTCGTGCAGCGATCCGAAAATGATTATGGACCGTCGCGAGCATATCAACTTGGCTTAGTGTCTGTTCCCGGTGCCAATATCACCGACGTTTTTCTGAAACCACAATTTCCGTTTGTTGGGTTCTCCACTGATGCCGATAAACAGATTCGTGCGCGCGGTTTGAATGCCAGCGATGGTTTTTCTCAGAGCAATAAACTTTCGTTCCGTACCGGTCGTGACTTATGGGAAGGTGCGCGGTTGGACCTGAACTGGAATCTTGGATGGAATTATTCCCGCACCCAAACAATTGAAGCAGACAGGATCACGGGCAAAGTAACGATAAAAAATTCCACCAGCGGCGGTTCAATCGAACGATCGTTTTTCACACTGCCGCCGACGTTTATCTTCTCCATGTTTAAAAGCGGTATTGAACAGGTGGCGAAAAAATATCAGGATGCTGTTCCTCAGGAAACCACTCCCAATCAGGATCAAAAACTTGCCAAAGCATTTGAAGATGGATTTGAAACACTCCCTATCCTGAAAAAGCTCTTTGGTGATTACCTGCCTCGCGTTAATTATTCGCTGCGATGGGACGGACTTGAACAGTTCAATATCTTTAAAGCATTTGCGACAAAGGTCAGCTTGGACCATGCATACCAGTCCAGTTATTCAAAAGTATTCAAAGGGAGCGCAGACGGCACTTCGCTTACCGAATCTCAACGGATCAATTACGCATTCTCGCCGCTGGCAGGAATAAGTATGTCGTTTAAGGAATTGTTCAAAGGAACAATGAGCGGTAATGTACGGTACGGTTCAAACGTGTCCTATGATCTTACACCGGTGTCGAAGAATATCGTGGAAACAGTAGGCAACGATCTATCGCTGACGGGAAGTTTCACCAAAACAGGATTTGAAATACCGCTCTTCGGTGTTAGTTTGCAGAACGATATTGATATCAGTTTTACCTATTCCGTTGCAAAAAGTTCACGTACGACGTTCGACGTAAAAGGCCGGCAATTCAATACCAAAGGAACGCCTGGGGAAGGTTCTACACGGACACAAATGGAACCACGCGTGCGGTATGTACTGAGTTCTCGCGTGACGGCATCGTTATTTTATCGCTATACTAAGATCGCCCCGGATGAAGGTGGATCGAAGATTCCCGGTTCGACTTCGAACGAAGGCGGACTTGATGTGCACATTGCAATTCAATAGTACAGAGAAAGCAGGCGGGAATGGAACATAGTAAAGGTCATATCCTGTGGGTTGACGACGAGATCGAATTACTTCGTGCTCATGTCGTATTATTGCGGGAAAAGGGATACACGGTAGAAACGGCTACGAACGGAGACGATGCAATTGAACTGGTGAAATCGATGCAGATCGATCTTGTGTTCCTGGATGAAATGATGCCCGGCAAAGGAGGATTGGAAACTCTCGCCATTGTAAAAGAACATGCTCCGTCGTTACCTGTGGTAATGATTACAAAGAACGAGGCGGAATCGCTGATGGAAGAAGCAATCGGCAGTAAAATATCGGACTACCTCACAAAACCGGTGAATCCCAGCCAGATTCTTCTTGTTTGTAAAAAATTTCTGGAAGGGAAGAAACTTCAAAGTGAACAGGTCTCCCGCGATTATACACAGGAGTTTTCCTCTATTTCCCGGATGTTACTGAATCCGATGGATTATACCGAATGGGTCGATTTGTATTTGAAAATTGCAAACTGGGAGATGGAGCTGGACAAACATCCTCAACTGGGATTGCAGAAAATGTTAGCGGACCAGCGGCGGGAAAGCAACGCAGAATTTTCAAAGTACGTCGAAAAAAATTATCAGGCATGGATCAACCGCAAGGAGAATCGTCCGACACTCTCCACAGATATTGTTGAAAAATATGTCATCCCGAACCTGAACGATAAACGATCCGTCTTTCTGTTTGTCATAGATTGTATGCGTCTGGATCAGTGGTTGGTGATGGAAGAATATTTGCGCGAGTTGTACACGATCAATAAAGAATATTACTTTTCCATCCTGCCGACGGCCACGCCATATTCCCGAAATGCAATCTTCAGCGGCCTATTTCCTCTCGAACTGGAACAGCGTTATCCCGATCTATGGCAGGGAGAGGATGATAGCGAGTCCAGTCACAACAAATATGAAAAAGAGTTGTTGATGAAACTGTTGGAACGGAAAAGGATCGCTCTTAAACCTGAGCCAAAGTATGTGAAGATCCTCGATACGGAGTACGGGAGGCAAATCCAATCCAACATCGTTTCATACACACAGAATAAACTAACAGCAATTGTCGTTAACTTCGTTGACATGCTTGCTCACGGTCGATCGGACGATCCTATTTTGAAAGAAATTGCTCCGGATGAATCGGCGTACCGGTCGTTAACAAACACCTGGTTCAAACATTCATCGTTGTACGGAATGTTCCAGACACTGGCAAGCCGTAAAGATGTACGTATTATTGTGACAACGGACCATGGAAGCGTTCGGTGTATGCGGGGATCGAAAGTAATCGGTGATAAAGAGGCGTCCACAAATCTGCGCTATAAATTCGGCAGGAATCTTAAGTCGGACGATAAACAATCCATCTTTCTGAAAAACCCGAAAGATTTTAAGCTTCCCCAGCGTGGCGTGACAACAAATTATATTGTTGCGAAAGAGGATTATTATTTTGTTTATCCGACAGACTACCACAAATATTTAAATCAATACCGGGACAGTTTTCAACACGGCGGCATCTCGATGGAAGAGATTATCCTGCCGGTGATTACGATGGACCCCAAGGGTTGAGCAGTATATGGAACGGATTGTTACATACACTGAGTCGGCTACAATTGAATCAGGAGCGATTTTTTCCGAACAGTTGAAAGCAGGTGACGTCGTTGCTCTCTACGGCGACCTGGGCAGCGGGAAAACACGATTCGTGAAAGGGATCTCCCGGGGGCTCGGCGTTCGCGAAACAGTGGCGAGTCCCACATTCACCATTGTGAACGAACACTATGAAGGACGATTGCCGTTGTATCATTTTGACTGTTACCGACTCCGTTCTGTGACAGAATTGGAAGAGATCGGATTCGATGAATACATCTATGGAAGCGGTGTGTGTGTAGTGGAATGGGCGGAAATCATCGAGACACGGCTGCCGGAACGTCGATTCGACGTTCGAATAACACCCGGTAAAGAAGAACAGGAACGCATGATAACAATAGAGCATCGATGATATTGGCAATAGAAACGGCGACGGAAGTGTGCAGTGCGGCATTGGTGGATCATCAAACCGTGATAGCGGTACGATCGCAGCATGAAAAAAATATTCATTCAGAACGGTTGCTCTCTTTGATTGATGATGTATTTTCCGCTGCCGGAATCGGCCGCACTGCGATTGACGCTGTGGCTGTCTCGATTGGTCCGGGATCGTTTACCGGGCTCCGCATCGGACTGAGTGCCGCGAAGGGTCTGGCGCTTGCGCTTGATGTTCCGCTGATCGCCGTACCAACATTGGATGGTATTGCGGAAGCGTATCGTTCTGCCCGAAAATCTTCCGATCCGGATATTTTTTGCGCAATGATCGATGCAAAACGGGAAGAAGCATTTTATGCGTTCTATAAAATCGACCGTGACGAGATTGTGAGGAATGGGGAGTTTGCCATAATAATAAAGAGCGACATTCTTGCGGAAGCGTCAATGACTGGTGCCGTTGCCCTTCAGCCGGAAATCTCTGCTGCATGCATCGGTCTGTTGGCAGATCGCAGGAAAAAAGAATTTACGCTTCATAACTTTTCAACTGCAGAACCGTTGTATTTGCGCGATTTTGTCGCTACCATACCGAAAAATAAAGTATAATTTCAAAGCATTTCCTTCCGTCGATAAATTTTCATTGAAATAGAGGCGAATGATAGATATTTTGTTCCATCACGAAAGCAGATGAAAGGTTCCTATGTCCTGGTTCAGACGTTCTACAGAAAATATCGCATCGGATAATCAGAAAAAAGACATGCCGGAAGGGATGTGGAAAAAATGCTCGTCATGCGGCGAGATCATCCATGCCGGTGCGTTGGAACAAAATTTATGGGTGTGTCCGAAATGTTCGAATCATTTTCGCATCAGCAGTAAAGAATATTTTTCAATTCTTTTTGACGAAGGGACATTAAAGGAATTTGATGCGAAGATGACGTCGAAAGATCCGTTGAATTTTGTCGATACGAAAAAATATAAAGACCGCATTAAAGAGACAATCAAAAAGACCGGCTTGTATGATGCTCTCCGGTATGGCACAGGCAAGATGAACAAACGGGAAGTGGTAATTGCGTGTATGGATTTTGGTTTTATTGGCGGTAGCATGGGAAGCGTTGTTGGTGAAAAGATCAGCCGTGCGATCGACAAAGCAATGAAACTTAAAGCTCCGTTGATTATTATTTCTGCCAGCGGCGGCGCCAGAATGATGGAAGCTGCCTTTTCCCTGATGCAGATGGCAAAAACGAGCGCTAAACTGGCTCAGCTCTCCGATGCCGGTGTGCCGTTCATTTCGTTGATGACCGACCCGACCACCGGCGGTGTTACGGCAAGTTTCGCCATGCTTGGCGATGTGAATATTGCCGAACCGAATGCGTTGATTGCCTTTGCAGGTCCCCGGGTAATCAAGCAGACCATCGGGAAAGATCTTCCAGAAGGATTTCAACGATCCGAATTTTTACTGGACAAAGGATTCGTTGATCTTGTGGTACAGAGAAAAGATCTCAAAACCACAATTTCCACATTGTTCGAAATGGTTCATTAAGGATTGTATGAATATTCATCTCCTCGGAGTTCCTATGGATCTCGGTGCCGGACGGCGCGGGGTCGATATGGGACCTTCCGCAATACGGATTGCTGGTGTTTCTGAAAAGCTGCAATCGCTTGGACACAATGTCATCGAAGAAGGGGATATCTCTACCAAGATTCCCGAACAACAGAAGGTTAAAAATCCAAAATTAAAATATCTGCCGGAGATTGTCCGCGCCTGTTCGCTGCTTGCCGCGAAAATAGAAAAAATTCTAGACAGCGGCGGATTTCCGCTCGTACTGGGGGGAGACCATTCTATTGCGATCGGTACGATTGCAGGGGTTTCGAACTATTGTAAGAAAAAAAATAAAAAGCTCGGTGTGCTCTGGGTGGATGCCCACGGCGATATGAATACTGATGTTACTTCTCCATCCGGTAACATTCACGGAATGCCGGCTGCAGCATCCATCGGCCTGGGAGCGCTGGAACTTACTTCCATTGGCGGGGATTTCCAAAAGCTTGATCCGAAAAATCTGGTGATGATCGCTATTCGTGATCTGGATACTGGCGAAAAAGCGGCGATACGGAAGAACAATATTCCAATTTTCACAATGGAAGACATCGATAAGCACGGCATGGCGGTGATCATCACCAAAGCATTGCGTAAATTAAAAGATGTCGATTTTATCCATGTAAGTTTCGATCTTGATGCGATGGACCCGAAGGAATGTCCCGGAGTCGGTACGCCGGTAAAAGGCGGACTTGACTATCGTGAAGCGCATCTAATAATGGAGACGCTGTCGGAAAATAACCGCTTGAATTCTCTCGAAGTGGTCGAAGCGAACCCGATTCTGGATAACCGTAATCAATCGGCGGAATTTGCCGTCGAATTAATGCAATCCGGATTCGGGAAAAAAATTATTTGAATCCTTTAGCCGTTATGATGTATTGATCACCTTTTCTCAAATTCCCGAAATTCGTTTACAGCTCAAGGCAGAACGCAACGCCCGCCATTTGGTCGGCTTTGTTCCGACTATGGGCTTTCTGCATGAGGGTCATCTCTCACTCATCAAAAAAGCGAAACAAGAAAACGATATCGTTGTTCTTTCCATTTTCGTCAATCCGACTCAGTTTGCACCAAGTGAAGATCTGGATCGTTATCCGCGCGATTTGCAGCATGATGCATTGTTAGCTCAGCAGGCAGGATGTGATATTGTGTTTGTTCCACCTGTTGATGAAATGTATCCTTCCGGATTTTTGTCGTACGTGACCGTCAATGAACTTTCCACAGTGCTGGAGGGAGAATTTCGTCCGACACATTTTAAGGGCGTAACAACCGTCGTTCTGAAATTGCTGAATATCGTTCAACCGGATGTTGCGTATTTTGGTCAGAAAGATGTGCAACAAAGCATCATTCTGAAAAAGATGATCGCCGATCTGAATCTTCCTGTCCGCATCGATGTGGTGCCGACCATCAGGGAAGCCGATGGTCTGGCAATGAGTTCGCGGAACGTTTATTTGGATCCGGGACAACGAAAAAATGCAACGGTATTACATCGTTCATTATTGCTGGCGGAAACCAACATAGCATTGGGCGAGCATGATCCGAAAAAGATCGTCGATGCAATGACGGCAATGATTCTGGAACACAATCCGACACAGATTGACTATGTCAAAATCGTGGATGCACAGAACCTGCAAGAGAAACACATTCTGCAATCAGGCGATACAATAGTGTTACCGCTGGCGGTAAGATTTGGCGCCACCCGGTTGATCGACAATATCATACTTACTGTTAAATAAAAGGGAACATTGATGCCACATTTTGCAACAATCATAATGGCTGCGGGGAAAGGAACCCGCATGAAAGATTCTACCAAAGCGAAAGTGATGTTTGAAGTGAACGGAAAACCGATGGTACAGCATGTAGTGGATATTGCCCAATCACTCGGTTCGGAACGGATCATAACGATCGTCGGTTTTCAGCGAGAATCGGTCTACAATCATCTGGAGACAGTTGCTCCTTCTGTAGAATTCGCCGTTCAGGATCCTCAACTCGGGACCGGTCATGCCGTAATGCAGGCCGAACCATTTCTCCGCCGGTATGCCGGCGACGTTATCGTTCTTTCCGGCGATGTTCCGATCCTCAGGAAAGAGACAATCCAAAAATTGATCGACTATCATCGGGATAATAATGCGGCAGGAACAATTCTTACCGCTCATCTTGAAGATCCAACCGGATACGGCCGTATCCTTCGAAGCAACAGCGGTTATGTTGTTGGTATTATGGAACACAAAGATGCGACAGAAGAGCAGCGTGCCATAAAGGAAATTAATTCCGGTATCTATATCTTCGACACACGGTATCTTTTTTCTGCATTGCAGCATATCAATCCTCACAATGCACAAAATGAATATTATCTGACCGATGTGTTCGGCCATTTCTGGAAACAAAAACTTGTCGTGGCGGCAATGATGACTGACGATGCAAATGAAATTCGCGGCGTGAATACACTGGAACAGTTGCAGGAAGCGGAAGCGGCATTGAAATTACGGAACAAATAGACCGTTTTTCAAGTCTATATTGACAAAGCATGCAGTTTTTCCTAATTTGAATCAGAATTTGTTGGTGATTTTATGCGCACTCTTATAATATTGATCGCGATTGTCGGAATACAAATAGTTGCGGCGCAGTTTAAACCGAAAACGACGGAACAACCTAGAGTTTCGGACTCGTTTATTCAACCGCAGTCCACTAGCGAATGGTTTTCGCTGTTTAATCCGAACAATTTTCACATGCGTCATTCCTATTCTGCAAGTTATTCCATGGGTGGCGGAACCGGTATCGCATTGCAGCGGTATACCAATACAATGCTATATCAGTTTCTCCCGAATCTCGAAGCGCGTGTCGATCTCAGTTTGCAGCAGTCACCGTACAGCACATTCGAATATCGTCTGCAAAATCAATTCAACAAGGCGTTTGTCAGCCGCGTAGAGTTGAACTACCGTCCAACGGATAATACGGTGATCCGGCTACAATATCGCGAAATTCCGTATTCGTATTTCGGATCCAGATACAATAGGCCATTCGGCGGAATGTTTTCGGGGCTTGACGAATACGAAGATTGAACAAATTTCACCATCCCACAATGATTATACTTCAATAACCGAGTAGTCATCATGACCCCTCGGTTATTTTTTTGCCAATGACGCAGCCGAATAATAGAAAGAAATTGTTCAACATCGCAATTGCGCTACTGATCGTTTTTAATTGTATCCAAATCTACGGTATCGTAACCCACACCGTTACCCGCACTGCGTCTGCACAAACAATACAGGATGATACAACGCACAATCCGATTCAGATTAACGTATTGAACGGGTGCGGCATCAGCGGAGTTGGCAGCAAGATGACGGCATTTTGTCGTTCTTCGGGTTACGATGTTGTGGAAATGGGAAATTATAAATCATTCAATGTTGAACATTCCATCGTTATCGACCGGAACGGAAAAATGGAGGATGCGGTACGGCTGGCTGCGGTGTTGGGGATTTCGAAAGGAAATGTCATACAACAATTCAGTAACGATCAGATGGTAGCCGCATCGGTTGTAATTGGAAAAGATTTTCAATCATTAACACCATGGAAATAATAGGAGTACAGTGACCTCAAAAAGTCTTGCAAAAGTGATTGCCCACGCTGCATTGAGCAAAAAAGCACACGATGTAACAATTCTCGACCTTCGTAAACTTACCACCATGACTGATTATTTCGTCATTTGTTCTGTCGATTCGGATACCCAGGCACGCGCAGTTGCGGATGCCATCAAAAATGAATCGCTGGATAAAGGTGAATCATCCGTACGAAAGGAAGGATATAGTGAAGCCCGCTGGGTGTTGCTGGACTATGTGGATGTTGTCGCACATGTCTTTCATAAAGAGACCCGGGAATTCTACAGCTTGGAGAAACTCTGGGGTGATGCAACATTTGAATACGTGAATGATGATCCGGCCCGGAATGTACGATCCCGGGTTAAAGCCGATACTGCTCAACCGACAAAGAAAAAATCTGTGCGAAAGAAGACGGCGAAAGAATGAAAGCGCTCTTACAACAACAACTTAATACCATTATCGCCGAATTACAGTATCCCGCCATCGATATAAACTTTGATACGCCGAAAATGGAAGCACATGGCGACCTGACATCGAATGCAGCATTGTTGCTGGCAAAAACTGTCGGCAAAAATCCACGGCAGGTCGCTCAGTCCATTGTGGAGCGGCTGAAAATTGACGATTCATTCCTTTCGGCGGTGGAGATTGCCGGTCCCGGATTTATCAACTTCCGGTTTTCCACGAAGTATGTTGTTGAACAGGCAACAAAAATTTTAAAAGAATATCACTCATTCGGCAAATCGCAGGCAGGCAATGGAAAAAAAACCAATCTCGAATGGGTCAGTGCAAATCCGACGGGATTGCTTCACGCCGGACACGGACGACAGGTATTAATTGGACAAGTGATAGGGAATTTGCTGGAATGGACCGGTCATGATGTTACGCGGGAATACTATTTCAATAATGCCGGCAATCAGATGCGGACACTGGCAGAAAGCATTTATGCCCGTTACCGTCAGGAACTTGGCGATGATTATCCATTACCGGATGAGGGATATAAAGGGGAGTATATCACTGACATTGCCAAAGAGATTATTGCGGCGAAAGGTGATACGTTAAAGCAAACGGATGAGGAACGAACATATTTCAAAAGATATGGTGAAGAATGGTGTTTTAAAAAAATTAAACTGACGTTGGCGCGCCTGAATGTAAAACACGACGTGTTCTACAACGAAGATTCACTTTATACGACTGGGAAAATCACCGAGGTGATTGAAGAATTCAAGAAAAAAGACCTCGCCTATGACAGTGAAGGGGCGGTATGGTTCCGTGCGACTAAATTCGGAGCAGACAAAGATCGAGTTATTGTAAAAAGTACGGGCGAACCGACATATCGCCTTCCCGACATTGCGTATCACCGGGAAAAATTTCGCCGCGGATTTGAATTAATTGTGGATATTTTCGGCGCAGATCATATTGCTACTATTCCGGACGTTTTAAACGGTGTCAACGCGCTGGGATACGATACGAAGGATGTCAAAGTGATCATTCACCAGATGGTCTCATTTGTGAACGGCGATGAAATTGTTAAAATGTCGAAGCGTAATGCAAAAACATATACGCTGGATGACCTGATTGATGAGGTGGGAGTAGATGCAGTGGCATATTTTTTTGTTATGCGCAGCGTCGGTACGCATCTTGAGTTCGATATTGCACTTGCAAAAGAACAATCCGATAAAAACCCGGTGTATTATCTTCAGTATGCACATGCTCGAATCGCCAGCATCCTTCGGCATGCCGCAACAGCCGAAATACATGTTGACGATGTTGCTACGTTATTGGCAACAACAGATTTTTCGTTAATTAAAGAGAAAGAAGAGATTGATCTTCTGAAAAAATTGCTTGCATTTCCTGAAATTGTAAAGAGTTGCGCATTTTCCTTTGAACCGCATCGCCTAACTACATATCTGAGGGAAGTTGCCGAGACATTTCACCGCTTTTATCACGAACATCGTGTCATTAACGACGATAAACAACTCATGCAAGCACGATTAACAGTCTGTTTAATGACGAAAATTGTTATTGCAAACGGCTGCAAAATTTTAAGTGTTTCTTGCCCTGAAAAAATGTAATTTTGTTCAATAATGAAGGATCAACATCGCCTCGTTTTTGTTACCACAGTACAGACACTCACTCGCGTTTATTGCGATATTCTTTGGAAATCCTGCTAGTTTTTCATAAATTCCATAATACGATCAAATTTTAAAGGACTGATGAAAAATATCCTAATCACCGGCGGGGCCGGTTTTATTGGGAGTAATTTTGTTCATTTTATGTTGAGCAAATACTCCAATTATGCTATAGTAAATTTTGATGCCCTGACATATGCCGGAAATCTTGAAAATTTAGCGTCAATTGAAAATAATCCTCAATACCGCTTTGTTAAAGGAGATATCTGCAACAAAGATCAGGTGATCTCCGTGCTGCGGGATAATTCCATCGATACAATTGTTCATTTCGCTGCCGAATCGCATGTCGACCGAAGTATTTCCGGACCGGCAGTATTTGTACAGACTAATGTCGTTGGCACGCAGGTTTTATTAGATGCGGCACGAGAAATAGGGATCGAACGATTTCTCCATGTATCTACCGACGAAGTCTACGGTTCCTTAGGCACTACCGGTTTTTTTACCGAAGAATCTTCGATTCGTCCGAACAGCCCCTATTCTGCCAGCAAAGCATCTTCGGATATGTTGGTGATGGCCTACCATCACACGTTTGGGTTTCCCGGCCTTGTGACCCGCTGCTCGAATAATTACGGTCCGTATCAATTTCCTGAAAAGCTGATCCCACTGATGATCACAAATGCATTGAATGACCGCTCTCTGCCAGTGTATGGAGACGGATTAAATGTGCGTGATTGGCTGTATGTTGAAGATCATTGTTCCGCGCTTGATGTGGTGCTGCATAAAGGAACAATTGGGGATGTCTACAACATCGGCGGTCACAATGAATGGAAGAATATTGATATCGTGAAATTAGTATTGAAGGAACTCGGAAAACCGGAGTCACTCATTTCGTTTGTGAAGGACCGCCCCGGTCACGACCGCCGGTATGCAATTGATGCAGTGAAAATTAAAAACGAACTCGGCTGGGTGCCAGCGTATCAGTTTGAAGTGGGAATTAAAAAAACGATTGAGTGGTATTTGCAGAACAAATTGTGGTGGGAACGAATTACCAGCGGGGAATATAAAAAATATTATGCTGCACAATATTCGGAGCGGGAATAAATGATGATGAAATTATTGAACAAATTCTCGTTGGTGGTAATGCTCGCCTGCATCATGAATTTTTCATCGTCGCAGGTTCGCGATCGAAGCACGGAATCGGAAGAGTACAAAAAAACGCCTCAGGGTATCAGCTCGACAGTGTCTGTAGTGATGGATGGTCCGGTCGATCCGAAAGAATATATTATCGGCCCCGGTGATATTTTTGCCGTGAGTATTTGGTCCGCCGTACCGCTGAATTTTCAGGTTCCTGTCACTCCAGAAGGGACTGTTGTGATTGCCACCGTTAATGAGGTTGCAATCAGCGGAATGACATTGGAAGAAGCCAAAAAAACAGTCCTTACCGAGATTAAGAAAAAATATATATCTGGAACGGCATCGTTTACACTCTTTGTTCCCCGTACATTATCGGTAACACTCAAAGGCGCAGTCGCCGAAGAGGGGAAACGATATGTGCAGGCAACTCAACGAGTGGATATGGTGGTGAATTATCACAAAGATACACGGGATGACGAAGAACTCAATGAGGTTATCGGTGCACAACGTAACATTATTCTAGAACATCGTGATGGCTCTCGTCAGTATGTCGATATTGAGAAATATTATGCGACAAAACAGAACACCTACAATCCATTAGTTCGTGATGGTGATGTGATCATTGTTCCGCAAAAAGCGATAGAACAGAATTTCGTTGCAGTCTATGGGGCGGTGAACAAACAAGGCTCGTATGAATTTGCCGACGGAGATAGCCTGATTGGAATGCTGGCCATTGCCCGCGGTTTATCGAAGATTGCAGACAGTACGAACATTGTTTTAACACGATATGACGATCAAAGTAAGACAATAACGGCAAAGGTTGATCTAAAAAAAATCAGGCAGGGATTACAGAGTGACATTCCACTACAGAGAGGCGACCGAATCCTCGTCTATGAACAATACCTCAGTCAAAAATCGACGATCGTAAACGTCTCGGGAGAGGTGAAGTTCCCTGGAACGTATCCGATCACCAAAGACTCGACATATTTGTCGGAGATTATTGCACAAGCGGGTGGTGTGACAGAATATGCTTCTTTGAAGAACTCTCAATTATTTCGACATACGGTGAATTCATATCAAATCGGGGTTGAACGCTTGGAAAGCGGTCGAGGCGGTATCACATCTGATGATAGTGCATATTATTACATGGAAACCGATATTCGCATCAATCGTGAATTAGTGATAACGGATTTCCCCGAGGTGATCGGAAAGAAAAATTTGGCAAAAGATATTCTTTTGAGAGACGGAGATGACATCCACATCGCTCGGAAGAAAAAAACGGTGTATGTCTTCGGTCAGGTGATTAATCCGGGTCATGTCTTGTTTTCTCCGGGTAAGGATGTCAATTTTTATATTGAGGCGGCCGGTGGTATCACCGATGATGCGCGGGAA
>Ga0172379_10003675_pt1 | contig 23982 bp, 20 predicted proteins | sample GrowelOW334metaG_FD_119756 | JGI IMG/M metagenome (GOLD analysis project Ga0172379, IMG submission 119756) | Groundwater microbial communities from an aquifer near a municipal landfill in Southern Ontario, Canada - Groundwater well OW334 metaG | ecosystem: Environmental > Aquatic > Deep...
CTGTTCGCCCTGTCATGAATAATTTCCGCCGCTGTTTGGCCGGTTATCGCCCAGTGAAGCTTGTTTTGCACAGTAGCAAAGAATTGCTTTGTAATTTCATCGTTTGGATCATAGTCGGCGCTGCACTGTGCGTATATATCGGTGATTTTCTGGTAGAATCGGCGCTCACTGCTGCGGATATCGCGGATACGCGCCAGCTGTTCTTCAAAATAATCTTTACCGAAAATGTTATTGGGATTTTTGAGCCGCATATCATCCATGGCAAAGCCTTTGATAATATACTCTTTGAGCACCTGTGTTGCCCAGACACGGAAATGCGTCGCCTGCCTAGAATTTACCCGGTAACCCACAGAAATAATGGCATCCAGATTGTAAAACTTAGTCGGATATTTCTTCCCGTCTGCGGCAGTTGTTTCCAAAATGGAAATAACTGAATCTTCCTGTAATTCCCCGGTTTCAAAAATGTTTTTGAGGTGTTTATTTATAGCTGGAATGCCGACATTAAAAAGATCCGCCATTCTTTTTTGCGTGAGCCATAAATTTTCATCATGCAAAAATATCTCCACTTTCACTTTGCCGCTTGGCGCAGTGTAGAGCAGAAAATCCGTAAATGTGTTCTGTTTTGCGATCTGTTTGTTTTTTTTCATAATTTTACACTTCACTTCACGGTCAGACATAACCGCCGACTGAATTATCCTGCATTTAAGCATTTGAGCAGGGTCCCGCCTGTTATATGCTTACCGACTAGTTGTCGGTGGTCTCAGTGGAACTATCCGGTTTTTCCGGATAGTTGGGGCACATTAAACTACTAGTAATTCCCTAACAGTTGCCCCTTCGAAATTACCCCCAAAATATATGGGTAGGGTCGCGATTAACCTCATCCAGCAGGGTTTGGATAGATGTCGCCGGCTTGGCCTCATCATAGAGGAACCAGCGACCATTCCTGTTCGCACAGTAGAGCACCCATCGCTTGTTGGTCGCGTTATACCGGAATTGCGCCACGGGGCATTCAGTCCAGCGCTTTGGGTCCTGGAAATATGGCCGCGTCTCGAAGAGTGTAACGCTACTCCCCCTCCAGCGATAAATCAACCGCACCTTATCCCGAATATGCGCCGGAACACGCATGTCGCAGAAGCGAGACATGGACTGATCTACTAAAACTTTTTCAATCTTTGAAATCATTTACTGGCCCCTACTGTTTGTCACAGCTTCTGTCACAGCCTGTCACAGTAAAATGTCGCTAGTCTTGTCGTAAGTTTGTCGCGAGTTTTGCCGCCACGGTTACAATTCGTATTTACATGGACGGGTGTTAATGTCGTTTTTCCAAGAATTTATTTTGTTCCTCTACTAAAAACCTGACCAGTGGCGTCTCCCACTGAAATTGCTGGGCAATTTCAACAAACCAGTTCCTGGCACTTTCCTGACCTCTTTCGATGAGATGCTGCCCCGAATCAAACGAGATTTTCATTCTCAGGCAATTGTCTAGTGAGATGTAAGGTTTCTCAAGGTCTCTAAGGCTTTCCTCGAAATACAACATTCGATTTTGCAGACCATATAGATCAAGTGATATATCGGCACCAGAATTCAAAACCCCACATTTACTTAGATTCATCCCGTACTCGAATATTTCTGTTAGTGAATACAGGCAACCAAGTATACTCAACCCACGCAAGCCTTCAGGTGGCGTCTGATTCCAGGCATAATCCCGGAATCGTTCGAGCACCCGCTCCGAAGGATTTGTGCGCCCATCTTCCCTCATACCAAAGAGATGGATAAATTTTGCACTACGATAAAACCGCCAATATTCAATCAAATACCCGTGTTCACAGTAGGATTCAGTATATCCAGCACGGTTATAGGTGTTCTGGTTATCTATATGTGGGTAGTCCCATCCGCGCAAACCAATGCGGCACTTTTTGACTATTTCTTTAAGCTCTGTATAACTGTATGCATTCTCGACATACTTCCTCGGGCATATTTGAACTTTCCAATAACCACGTTGCTTTAATTTAGCGACAAGATCCTTTTCACTCATAAATCTGCACCCTCAGCCTCAAATCGTTTTCGGGAGTTATCTTGATGAATCACAATCTTTTCTTTTTGCCGTCCCAGTATTAAACGAATGCGCTTCTCTAATTCCGCTTTGCACTCATTAAACTCCTCTATTTTCCAATACGTGATCTTCATAGAATCTAAATCAAAATGAACTTTCTGTTGATCTGGGTGTCGCCTCTCTAAACGGGGGTCATGGTCCCACCGAGCTGTAAAGACACAATCAACCCCCATGCCGAGTGCATACCCTGCTTCAAAATAACAATTTGGGCGCTCATAAGTTAAATCGCATATTACTAACCGTGAAGTCTTAATATGGTCCAATATCCTGGTGGTAATAGGTTTTTCACCTTCGGTTAAGTTAACCGGAAATGCATTAAGACTACAGGCTTTTGCGGCAGGAAGAATTACTTGTTCATAAAACTGGTCAGTATCCGTTTCCCCAATACGCATTATCACAAAAACGTCATCTGTCATAATTCGGGGCCCCCCCTTGCTCTTATTGTGTAAACCTGCCCAGATTTCAATTTCTCGCAATGTGCTCTTAAGAATCGATCTGCGCGCAGGTTCCAATTTACTCACAAGATTCCCTTCTAGCCTACTGATAGATGCAGCCTGCGCATAGGACTGTCGCATTAAGTTCTTAAGACGTTCCAGTCCGCCATCAACGACATCCTCAACATCTTTTTTAGCATTTTCGACAACTGAGTCGCCGGGCTCCATCTGCGCCTGTTTATACGCATCGATCACTGCCAACGCCACTTTCTGCAAAGCCTTCTCTCTAGCCTTATATATTTGCTCAAAATACATTCCACTGAAAAGCAGTCCACGTGAAGCCGCATCCCTAGTTGCCTTCCCAACCTCATCTGTCTCCATCTTATACGCAGGCTCGGTCAATTTGTCAAAAATATTTTTAATTAAGTGCTCCATAATTATGTCCAGCGACTATAAGACCCTAAGGTCATAATTTACTACCTTGTGAGAGGATTTTCCCGAACTGCACATAACCTCTTGAGCCAAGATAATTAACTAGCTGCACCGCGGCAGTTTTGGCTTCAGGAGAATTGGAGCTAAGGGCAGTCTCAATGGTAGCCATTGCCTCATCAGCCCAATAGGAAATTTTCCAGCCTTCCTTATCATTTTTAGCTAAGGCTTCAAAAATCCGTATAGACTCAACCGGCCACTTAGAAGCCACTTTCACCAGTTTTTCTGCCACCATATGATCCGGTTCAATTATTTTCGCACGTTCTACAGCAGCAAGGAGACGTGGCATTGTCCATTCATCGGGAAACTTTTCTGAAGTAAACCACCACCCAAAAGATGCACTTGCTTCCGTCCCGATAGTGCCGATTATAGAGCCAGATTTGGTCATCCAGTCCCAAAGAGTCTGTAATCGGCTTAAAACTGCCTCTGGGACTGATTTTTTTGTGTTTTCCAGACTTCTACCTATAAAAGCTATGACACTGCCCCTCATTTTGTCTGAGGATTTAACCAGGTACTGTGAAAATAGACTATCGGACTCAAGGTTTACCTTTCCCCTCCAATAATATGAGGCCAGATGCTGACCAATTCGCTCATCAGGATCGCCATATCGTTTTTTACTGTGAGTACTGGCTCCAAGACTTTCAATTCCGAGCAAATATTGCTTCTGCAATACTTCAAACACATTATCGTAAGGCTGACAGAATGTAATGTAGGTCAGCCAGGCTGCCATTTTGCAACGGTCTGCGGTAGCGGTGGTTGGAAATATTCGTCCGACTGCATTTTGTGCCCAAACCGGGTCAATCAAAACTAGCCACGGAAACCATTGACCATAAACTGAACGCACTGCCGGAGATGGATCGCATTCCAGAACAAGATGATCATCTAAAACTTTTAGAACTTCGGGCATTTCTCTTAGTCCCCGTTTAAGCTTAATATCTGCTTCGGGGTCTCGCTCAATATGACGGCGCACCCATAATGCATAATGGATCACCGCATGCATGGCTTGCCCCCGTGCAGTGTTAATCGATATGGTTTCCGGCCCCATGCTGTTCTCCGGAGTCTCATCAGGCTCATCCTTAGGGCTTGGATTTGAATCGTTTGTAATCGGGAACAAGATATCCCACACTTGCTTACGCTTACTTATTGGGATAGTCTTTTTCTGAAGCGCAAGCTGGAGAAATCCTGCTATGGTTTTGTGTGTCCAACTCCAATCTGGATCCTCATCGTTTCCACGGGTTTTCGGCAATGATGCTTGTTGAACAGCCCATTCGCATAGGTGCAAGATATTGTCAGCAAAAAGCTTTGAGTTGGTTTTCAAAGCCTCCTCAAATCCTCTAATAACTGCACGCACATATGTAGGGTCAAGGCCAATGAACGCCTTAGCCTCCTGGGCATAATCGCATGATTTTTCTTTAACCACATCACCCAACACCCTTGCCAACCCTTCCCTGGTCGGTTCCATGAAGGAACGAGCAGGAGGTGTCCAGGCTCGTAGAAAAACAATCAGCTCAGGTATTGAAAGAAGCTTGATTTCTTCTGGCGATTTTGGTGATTCGGGGCCAACCCAACTAGTAGACATATAACAAGGAAAATCCGCATGTTCTGGCGCTGGGATTTTAGTTAAGGTGTCAGCAAAGTGCGCACTCCATCGCACAGGAATACGATCTTGAAACCACGCAAGCCGTTCCCGCTGCCAAATTTGGACGTATCGCCTACAGTCTTCATCATTAGGATATTTCCCAGATGACTCCTCTTCTTTCTTCCATTCTTCGACATCGGGGCCGGTTTCTATCAAGCGGAAAACCGTATCAACAACATCATCAGGCAAGTCCTCGCACCGCTCTCTAAGAAGGAGGGCATACTCATGGCGAGCCCCAATTTCTTCGAATAGAACACGATCTGTAAAATAAGCTTGGAGCTGTTGGGAGTTAGTGGCTGCATATTTTCGCACCAGATGAATAGCTAATCGGCGAAATATTAGCCATTTCTGAGCAGTCAGAACGCCCAGTATGTCGTCTAAAGAGGTAAGCTTTGCTTGCGCCAGTAGCTCTGCTGCGTCTCGGCATCCTGATACCAAAACACTTCCCAACTGGCCCTCCATATTTTGTGAGTGAGACTCTATGGCTGGCCGCCAGATGCATGAATAGTCTCGCCCAGAGTCAGAACGGCCTCTTTCCTTCGCATTTAGATATGTAGTCAGCAAGTCGCAGAACACTTTAAGAACAGGTATGCCTAGTGGGATTACCAGTTGTGGTAGATGCTTTTTGATAATATCCCGATAGTGCCAAACATCAAATCTAGCTGTCACGTTACAGTCTATCCCCTCATGCTTATCTTTAGCGGCCGGAACCGCACTTACCTCCATTAACATGGCGAATAACTTGAGGGCCACTTCTATTTGTTGACCTGTTGCTAAATGCACACAAAGCTTCCCCAATGTATCGGGATATAACGTGAACAGTTTCCCTTGTTGCTGCATCCATTGGATTTCTTTTTCAGCTATACGTGCCCCTAATGCAGGAGGCAGGAGCAATGCGGCCTCAACGTAACTTTCATGCACCCAAAAATTATCTGTATATGGGATGCCAAGAATTGTTTCCGTAACCGTGTCTGGAGCCTCTACGGCCATGCGTACGAGAAATTCTGATGCTGGCCATGCTCGGAAGCCTATGGTTCCACGCTCTGCATTATGCTCAGCTGTTGGCGGAGATGTAAACAATCCCTTCTCTCGCAATGGCTCAATCCATAAGGGATTCTTCAATCCTTCAAAAAAGCGTCGATAAAATTGCGCCTGAGTTAACATGGCTATGGCGCGATCTAATTGATCAGCGGTTGGCTTGGTCCAAGAAGTCATTCAGCTCCTTAAAAGTTGAAAAAAAAGGCCGCAACATGGAACCCAGATATTGTTCAAACAGCTCAAAATAACGTTGAAATTCTTCCTCAGAAATCGCTCGATCGCTATCACCGACATGCACATTTTCCTGAAACCACTTCAATACCGTAAGCCATCGAAGGGCAATGGGTCGTAATTGATCCAAGGATACGCCGGAATCCGGGGCAATTTCTCTAAGTAGACGAATTGCAGCATCTTTCCTGGTTTCTCTGGAATTAGCATGATCCCTAATAAGCTCCATCATCGCTTTTGCAGTAGACGAAGGAATTAGAATGCCGACATCACCATCAGAGGCGGCACTTTCAATAGCCATTGGAGTAGAAAAATCAACTGGCAACCCATCCTTGCGCCATATACAAACAATTTTATCAAGGCGGTTCGTGGTATCCACTTTCTCATTCTTTGCAATTTTTGTTCCGACCACATCTGGAAGACGATTGCCAATTTCCCGCACAGCATGCGCAATGAGACGCTCCCTCGCAGGGAATATGGGGTTATTAAGAAGCATCAGTGCGGCTTTATAAAGCGCCTCTAGATGCGGAGCTTTTTGCTGGAACCAATCTGCAAGTTCTTGTCGCTGAGGAGTCCAGTGCTCGGAGGGGATGTTAACAGATGTTGGAGGCAATGAGGCAGAATCTGTAGAGACATTAAATTGATGCAAGGGCTGTGACACTATGCGTTCATTCTTGGATAGATGCTCTTCTTCTTGCATTTGACAACTCACTTAACCGAAAACTTTTTAAGTCCTTCCACCGCTTTTGGGGCAGGCTGAGCATTCTCCGACTTATTGAGTATGCAAGCACTCCTTTGGATAATATAATCGTTGGAAGACTATTCAACGATCCATCCATGCTCGGATATTGCGCATAACGTAAACAATCGTCGTGACCAGCAATATCGCGGCCATTGTCCAAAGTAGTAGTCGAACTGGAAGTGCTACCGCAGTATTCATAAAAGGCAGAGACCACTCTGGCTTAAAGTATCCCCATAAAAAGAGTCCCGAGGAACAAATCCCGAATGCTGTGGCCTTAATCCACATGACATTTATTGGGTCAGGATAGCGCATGTTTTCCTTTCAAGCTATTGCTGAGAATCTTGTTTCTCAAGTTCGTCAGCCATAAGTTCGGCTTGTCTTAAAACATTTTCTGTCGCAGCAAGCTGTTCGTCCGGTGGGTAACCGTAACGGTTCAGAATCCTTTTAACATCGCGGCGGAGCCTGGCCCGCACACTTTCTTTCAACGTCCAGTCAATAGTTGCGTTACCCCTTACACTTTTCAAAACCTCAACCGCGATTATCGCCAGCTTCTTATCTCCTAAAACTTGTTTGGCGCTTTGGTTGTTTGCTAGTGCATCGTAAAAAGCCAGTTCATCTTCTCTGAGATTCATCTTCTCGCCACGTTTATCGGATTCGCGAATGTCACGAGCGATGTTAATAAGCTCTTCAATGACCTGCGCTGTTGTCAGCAGGTTGTTTTGGTATTTCCGTATAGCATTTTCCAGCATCTCGGAAAGTTTTTTGCTTTGCATGAAGTTTTTTCGCATGCGCTGTCTAACCGTATCGTTTAGCAGCTTCTTCAACAGCTCAATTGCAAGATTTTTGCGCTCCATCCCTTTAAGTTCCGCCAAAAAATCCTCAGATAGAATAGAGATATCGGGTTTTTTTATCCCTGCCGCATCAAACACATCAATAATACCCTCAGAAACCACAGCCTTATCCACAATCTGCCTGATAGCTGTCTCGATTTCGATGTCAGATTTGCCGGAGCCGACAGGCTCAAATTTTGTAAGCCGTGCTTTTATCGCTTGGAAAAAGCCTACACCATCTTTAATCTGCATAGCCTTGCTATGCGGTACGGACAAGGCGAATGCTTGCGAGAGCAGTGTTACCTGCTTGACATATCTATTTTTGCCATCCTCCAAGCCAAGAATATGATCTTGTGCCTCAAGGATAATCTGTAGTTTCTTACGCGTATCTGCTGAAAAATACCTTTGATAATCAAACCCATTAAACATTTGCTCTACAATTTCGAATTTCTCAACCATTAAGGCAACGGCCTCTTCTTGTTCAAGGGTCGGCTTGCCTTTTCCACCGCTTGCTGCATAGGTGCTAAGAGCAATTTTTAGGTCTGAAGCAATACCAATATAATCAACTATCAATCCGCCTTTTTTGTCCCGGAATACCCGGTTTACACGGGCTATGGCTTGCATCAGGTTGTGCCCGCGCATTGGTTTATCAATATACATGGTATGCAGACACGGCACATCAAAGCCGGTAAGCCACATATCGCGTACGATAACTAATTTTAGTTCATCGTTTACGTCTTTGAATCGCTCGCTGATAGTTTTCCTATTCTGTTTTGTGGTGCTGTGTATTTGCCAGTTTTCGGGGTCAGAAGAAGCTGAGGTCATAACGACCTTGATTGATCCCTTCTTTAAGTCTTTGTCGTGCCAATCAGGTCGTATTTTAGCAATCTCCTCGTAAAGCTCAACGGCAATTCTGCGGCTCATACAAACGATCATGCCCTTGCCTTCCATTATCTCCCTGCGCTTCTCAAAATGGTCAACAATATCCGCCGCAAGTTCACGGAGGCGATCTCTATGCCCCACAATAGCTTCCAACTGCGCCCATTTAGCCTTGGCCTTATCAGCGGCTGTGCTTTCCTCACCTTCGGTGACGGCTGCCGCCTCTTCATCTAGTTTTGCGGCCTCTTCGGGCTTTAGATGAACTTTGGCAAGACGCGACTCGTAATAAATCCGTACCGTCGCTTCATCTTCAACTGCCTGAGCTATGTCATACACATCTACATAGTTGCCGAAGACCGCAGGGGTGGAAGCGTCCTCTTTTTCAATTGGCGTGCCGGTAAATCCTATAAACGAAGCATTCGGCAAGGCATCCCGCATATATTTGGCAAAGCCGTAGGTAGTGCGCACGCCAGAACCGTCTTTTTCGTAAACCGTCTTTGCTCCGAAACCGTATTGACTGCGGTGTGCCTCATCGGCTATGACAATAATGTTTTTCCGGTCGGAGAGCATATCAAAAGTTGTTGCATCGCCTTCAGGAAAGAACTTTTGAATCGTTGAGAATACTATGCCGCCGCCCGCCACCCGTAAAAGCTCCTTCAACTGCTCTCTGTTTTGTGCTTTTACAGGTTCTTGCCGCAATAGCTGTTTGCATCCCGCGAATGTATCAAATAGCTGGTCGTCTAAATCGTTGCGGTCAGTGATAACAACGATGGTCGGATTATTCAGTTGCAGCACCGTCTTACCAGTATAGAACACCATTGAAAGCGATTTTCCGCTTCCCTGTGTATGCCATACCACCCCGGCTTTGCGATCACCTTTGGCTTGAGTTTCAACAGATGGCAAGCCATATAATGCCGGGGAGTCCTTGACGCCAACTGGCATATCAATTGCGGTGGCACGAATTGTTGACTCAATAGCTTTATTGACGGCATAATACTGATGGTATGCAGCAATCTTTTTAACTGTAATAACCGAAGACAACCCTGTTTTGGGATCATCATTTCTGCTTTTTTCAAATACGATAAAATGTCGGATAAGATCCAGCAAAACCCGCTTATTTAGCATTCCTTTAATTAAGGTTTCAATCTGCGGGGTTGTTGCCTTATCCTCTTTGAAGCCATCGCTGGTTTTCCAGGCAAGAAAGCGCGAAAAGTCGGAGGCTATAGTGCCAGTTTTTGCGTCTAATCCGTCAGAAGCCACAAGCGTTGCATTGTAATGAAAAAGCGAGGAGATGGCGTTTTTATAATTTTGGAGTTGGGTAAACGCTTTATGCACCGTGGCGCTCTCATCCGCTGGATTTTTCAACTCAATAACAACCAACGGCAATCCGTTGACAAATAAAACCACATCCGGGCGTTTATGGATGTTGTTTTCATGCACGGTGAACTGATTGCAAACTAAAAACTCGTTATTTTCGGGTGTATCAAAATCTATCAGCTGCACCTTATCGCCTTTAATGCCATCTGCCCCCATCAGCTCAATCTCTATGCCTTCGGTCAGCATCCGGTGAAACACTTCATTGTTGTCAATCAGGTTTTGGCTGGGCAGATTTAAGACCTGGCGCAGGGCTTGGTCTTTGGCGTCTTCAGAAAGTGAATGATTAAGCGTGTCGATAGCATTCTGTAGCCGGGCTTTTAAGACTACTTGAGATAACTCTGGTAATCCAGCCGCCGATAATCGCTCCTGCTCCTGTTTTTCGGGACATAAATACTCATACCCCTGATTTTGCAGGAGTTCGATTACGAACTCTTCAATATTGGACTCGTAAATGTTAGGCATAACTTATTGTGTTCTGCTAGACAACTCGGTTTTATATGCATCCTCATCGATATAAAATAAAACTTCGCTGGGTTTGTATGGTCCGTATGCACCTATTTGTACTGGGTCAGCCCCTTCATCCAGTGCTGCATTCAGTTCAGTATTATCTTCATAACGCAAATTACGCTGAATGTGTTGCGGATATTCTTCCTGATAAACGGTTATCAGGAATATCGCCAATTGCTCAACCGTGCTTATCATAAACGCGACAGAGGCCCCAATAACTTTTTTCTTGCTTTCTTCTAATTGATATACGGACTGTCCATGCCCCACTGTGCCGAAGGCATTCCTGAATTCTCCGAGGCGCTGGGCAACAGTAATAAAACTTCTTGCAAGGTCACCTGTATTTGGTAGGCACTTCATTTTATTGCAGGCTTTTGACACAAGGGATTGAATACTGTCTGCAGTGCCACATTCTTCGCCTAAATCGTGCAGGATTGTTTTGCAAATAGATTCAACCATTGCCTTGCAATTCTCCAGGACGGAAATGCCATCTGTTTCGCTATACCCCTCAATGCGCAGGATATAATCTTCAATTGGTTTCCACTTGGTGTATTGATTACAGATTTCTCTCAATGATTGCATGGCTATTCGGCAACTCCTGTGACACGCAATTCGCCTTTCATAAGTTTTGGCAAAATCGTGTTGAGGATTACAGAAAGGCTTTGTATTTGAGAATTGTTTAATACTAATTTTTGAAACAAAGGTTCCATTGCGGTTGAAAACAAAGCCACAAGGTGTTTTGGTGGAACAATTGTTTCGATGGAATCAAAATCCGATTTGCCTATGTGGGAAACAGTGGTCCCGACTTTAGTCTTCTCGTAAAAGTTTAAGTGAGGCCGCATAGTCTCTAAAACAAACATGTTCCCGACATTTTCCTTCGGGCGGAATTTGCAGACTCGCTGATTCAAAAGTCCTTCTTCGCCTTTCCAAATAACAGCTCTAAACTCTGCATCCATGCCAGCTATAATATCACCAGGGGAAATTTTATATTGTGCTGGGCAGGTTTCCTCTGTGTAAATTTCAGGAGCCCCATCTTTTAAGTCTCGTATTCTTATCACCGGCAATCCGGTTTTATTTTTATTAAATAATTCGGAGCTAAACGGAAAGCCATACACAATATCTAGATATTCGCAAATCCCACCCAGTTTCCACTCAGCAGGGATGGCGCCGAGGGAGGAGTCTGTCATTTTGCCACCGGAGGATTTATATGGGCGGCCTTTTTGATCGGGGAAATCAAAGCTTATAAACCAGTTTTTGAAGATTGCTTGTGCGGTGGCTTCCAGCGCTTTGTTTTGCTCGCGCAAAAGCTCAATCTTGTCATTCAATGAGGACAGCACCTCAGCAATGTCCCGTTGTTCGGATGGTGTCGGCATCAGAAACTTGGAATTTGCAATTATTCCAGGATTAAACGCTGGATATGTGGATGTTTGAGTGTCTGCGATTTTGCTTAGGTAGTTGGTGTATTTATTGTTTGTTAGCAGACTGTATAAAAAATATGCATCCGCTGTTGTTGCGCTGACAACCGCAAACCCAGTGGAGGCGACGAGATTTGGTTTAGATTTTTTTATAAAACAATAATGTTTCAGGTTTGGTCTAACTGTAGATATCAAGACATCATTGTCCCTTACTATGCGTCTAGCTCTACTCGGTGCATCAGCCAAGCTTAGCACCTGTGTGTGCAAAAGTTTTCCTTCTTCAACGGACGCAACGTCAATGTATTCAATTTCTGTAAATGGATAGCTGCCATTTATGGTTGCGGCATTAACTTCTGCCACCTCCCCAAGTGTTGTTTCTTTCCAGCCCTTCGGAATCTTCTGCTTCTGGTCTAGCATGATCGGCCCAAACTGATGCCTATGTTTTTAAGTTGTTTGTTTATCTCATCGTTAAGCTTCTTTTCCTGAGACATCTGCCCAGCAAGTCTTTTTGTCAGCTCAGCAATTTTAGCCTCAAACGGGATACCATCGTCTACTTCGTCTTCAATGCCAACATAATGGCCAGATGTAAGTGCAAAGTTATGCTTTGTTATCTCCTCAAGCGTGGCTGATTTGCAAAACCCCTTTATGTCTTTATATTTGCTGTCGCGCTTGCGCCATTCGTGGTAAGTGCCCGCAATCCTAGATATGTCTTCTTCCCGGAAGGCGCGGTGTGTGCTATCTTCCATATGCCCGACATCGCTGGTGTCAATAAACAAAATCTCTCCGGTACGTTTACGGTCGCCATTCCCCGTGCGTTTGCGGGAGATAAACCAAATACACGCAGGAATCCCCGTGTTATAAAAAAGCTGTTTTGGCAAGGCCACAATACAATCTACAAGTTCATTAGTAACCAATGCTTTCCTTATTTCGCCCTCGCCGTTAGTTTGGCTAGAGAGTGAGCCATTAGCCAAAACGCAGGCCATAACACCCCGTGGAGAAAGATGGTAAATCATGTGTTGGAGCCAAGCATAATTGGCGTTTGAGGCAGGGGGCAAACCATATTGCCATCGTGGGTCCTTCTGCAAAAGTTGGCCAGACCAATCGCTATCGTTAAACGGCGGATTGGCGAGGATAAAATCCGCTTTAAGATCCTTGTGTTGGTCGTTAAGAAATGAGCCCTCTGTGTTCCATTTAACCTGTGAGCCATCAATGCCGCGTATGGCCAAGTTCATCCGGCAAAGACGATAGGTAGTTTGGTTGCTTTCCTGCCCATAAATGGAGATGTCGTCAATTTTGCCTTTATGGCTTTCGATAAACTTTTCGCTCATGATAAACATGCCCCCGCTGCCGCAGGCAGGGTCAAATACACGCCCCTTATATGGTGCGATCATTTCAACCATAAGTCGAACTATGGATTTTGGCGTATAAAACTGACCACCCTTTTTCCCTTCGGCATTGGCAAACTCGCCAAGAAAATATTCATATACCCTGCCCAACAGATCTTTGCTTTTTGCGGCGGCATTGCCGATGGATATATTCCCGACAAGGTCAATCAGTCCACCAAGCGCGGCTTTGTCCAGATTGGGGCGAGCATAAACCTTGGGTAAAATACCCTTTAGTGTCGGATTTTCTTTTTCTATTGCTTCCATTGCGTTGTCAATATCTTTGCCGATGGACGGAAGCTTGGAATGGGCATTCAAATATGTCCAGCGGGCTATTTGAGGAACAAAAAAGACATTTTCCGCCCGGTATTCGTCTTTGTCCTCAGGATTTGCCCCGGCAAAATCTCCCTTGCCACTTTTTATCGTGTTGTAAAGCTCCTCAAACGAATCGGATATGTATTTGAGAAAAATGAGCCCAAGCACTATGTGTTTATACTCGGCAGCGTCCATGTTTTTACGGAGTTTGTCTGCCATCTTAAAAAGTTCTTTTTCAAACGGCTCTGTTTTGGTGTTCTCTTTTGCCATAATATATTTCCACACACCTTTATAAAGCTACACTAAATCCTTTTGTATCTTTTACCTTGAGCTTTTTTTACTTCGGTTTTCAGGAAGAATAGGGCTGAATTGCCACCCAGTTTCCCCCTTGGAGTAATCTTCCCCAATTTCATCCACTTAAACAGTGTGGGATGAGTAATTCCCAATGCCTGACAGGTCTTTCGGGTGGTCAAATATCCTCTGGTTTCATGATACTTACATTAAACTAAATATTTATAAGACAATTAAATAATTAAATCCCCCACTCAGTGAAGAAGTGCCTTGCTTCTTCGTAGAATTCATTGTAAGGTGATCCTGCGGCATGATTCTCAGACGGAAAAGGAGGCGGTTATGAAGGCAAATGACGCGAAAGCGGGCGAGATGTATCTATCCCGAACAGGCATCCCGGTCACAGTTATGGGACCGAAAAACGGAAAAGTCCTCATTAAACTGAAGACGACCGGCACGTTCACAATGGTGAACGGCGACTATGAGCTAAAGCCCTATGAGGAAAAGGCTATCGGCAAGGACTCAAAAGCCCTTCTTAAAGCCGACAGCAGAGTTAAGTCCAGGAAAGGCGGTTCATTGGCCGCTATTATAGACCCCATGCTTCTGGCCGGCACCAAGACGGTGGCCGAGATGGCATCCGAGCTGGCCAAGAAGGCCGGGGAAGCAGGCAAAGGCAAGGACCTGGCCGCCAACGTCCGCGCCCGGATGGTCAGATATACCCGCAAGGGATGGAAGGTGGTGAAGGACGAGAAAAAACGGATTAAAGTCGTCCAGCCTAAGGCTTAGATCGGGAGGATTATGGATTCGGACTTATTGCAGAAGAGCTTTCTCTCTCACCTTCGAAATGAGCGCGGCCTGGCCGAGACCACTATAGCCACTTACAGCCATCACATTGATGGATACCTGGGTTTCCTTAAAGAGCGAGGACTGTCCCCCACCACCGCTTCAAGCGCAGACGTAACGGTGTACCAAGCCGGACTACGCCAGCGCGCCCTGAGGCCGCCATCAATCTTCTGCAGCACCATAGCTATACGGACGTTATATCGCTTTCTGGTAGCGAAGGGACACATTACGAATGATCTGACGACAGAATTGCGAATTCCAAAGCTGACCACCACTGCCGTTGAGGCACTATCTACCGAAGACGTAGAGAAGTTATTAGCCACGCCGTCGAAAGGCAGTTTTACCGGCATCCGAGACAGGGCAATTCTGGAATTGCTGTACTGTGGCGGAAGAATTGGCGAGGTTTTGAGCCTTGAGACATTCCACATTCATATGCACGAAGGATATGTAAAGGTCGTCGGCAAAGGTTCCAAAGAACGCCTTGTACCGATAGGAAAGAAAGCCATAGAATCGCTAAGCCGGTATATAAAGGCACGGGATGCGCGATTCGCCTCCGCACCCACTGCCCTATTCCTATCTCTATCCGGAAACCAGCTCGGCAAAAATGGCTTTTGGCGGCAGTTCAAGAGATACGCCGTTCGGGCTGGGATTATTCGGCCAGTTCATCCCCATCTATTGAGGCATTCATACGCCGTTCACATGTTGGCGGGGCGCGCCGACTTGCGGTCTCTGCAGCTTTTACTAGGTCACAGCAGCCTGAACACAACTCAGAAATACTTGAATCTGGATTTTAACTCTCTCCGAGAAACCTGCCGCAAAGCCCATCCGCGCTTTTAAGAAGCATCCTCACCTCGGGTCATTTTCCTCTTTATTCCCGTTAGTATGGGTAGGAAGCATTAGCCTCGGAATAGTCATGAACTTGTTTAATCCGATTTTTTATCGTCGAGGAATAAGCAGTTTGAACTGTTAATGGACAACCACGTTTCGGTCGGCTAAACTAGAGTAGCTGGATTATGGCAGTGCGGCCGGCAACAGCCATGATGGTTGTAAACAGTATAAACAGTTTATGGACATTTCGCTTGCCATGCACTATAGTAGATCAGAGGTTGAAGCATGCGTTGTTTTTGATCGTCGACGTGGCGTGTCAAACTTTATAAACAGTTTTATGGACAACTCGCAAGCGATGCACTAGACTAGATCGTAGGACAGGCAGGTAAAATGCAAAAGGAACAAATGAAGAACATAACGCCCTCCAACACCTATTCTTCCGCAGATTTTTATCTGACGGCCTATCTTCTCTGCTCGGGACTGGAATTGTTGAAAGCGGAACGCGTCGGTTATAACCGCGTAATCTTTCTGCTTAAGGATTCTCCCCAGCGTGAGCAGTTTATCCAGGATTTTTACGGACATAGGGCAAAAGTAGACCCGCTTTCGTACAAAGACTCGATTTCAAATCTGAAGGGCCTTATCCACGGGATTCAGGCTTAGGAGGTGATCACTAATGGATAACAAATCAAATGTCACAGAGGAAAAGCACCATAAACTGGTGGCCAAGCTGAAAGCCGAGAAGTTTTATGGCGTACTTGAAACGCATTTTATAGCTGGCAATATTGTGCGGGTGAAAAAGCAGGAGGTGCTGCTGGGAAAAGATTTGGACCGTTTGATGCCTGAATAATAGTTTTCGCGTTGTCGAGCTGAGTCGAAGCGCTATTGTCCCTGAATCGGGGCGATAGCGCTTTTTTAATAGAGGTAAATGCAAAACAATGAATACAAATGACCCACAACTGATCGATTCCATCCTCCCGCGTCTGGACAACGTGAAGCGAAACGGCAACGGCTACACCGCCCGTTGCCCCGCACATGAAGACAAGGAAAACAGCCTTTCGATTGCAACAGGCGATGACGGCCGTCTCCTCTTGAAATGCTTCGTCGGCTGCGAAATTAAGGATATTGTAGAGAAACTCGGGCTTAAGATGTCCGACCTGTTCCCGAAGAAAGCGCCCAAGAACGACATTACGGTTGCGGAATTGGCCGCCGATAAAAAATTACCGGAAGAATTCCTGAAAGAGCATGGTGTTGTCGACCAAATCGACATCTTCGACAAACAGATGGTGCGTATTACCTACCGCCGCCAGGATGGCTCTATGGCTGAACGTCAGCGCATCCGCAGCGCGCTTAAAGCCAATAAGGGCTCCACCTGGTCAAAAGGCAAAGGGTGCATGATGCCGTATGGCCTATGGCAGCTCAAGATGGCCGTTGAGGCCGGGTATCTCGTCATAGTCGAGGGCGAGTCCGATGTCTGGACGCTTTGGTATCACAAATTTCCCGCCCTGGGCCTTCCAGGCGCGTCTATGGCCAAGCTTCTGCAGCCGCAATATCTTAAGGATATTCCACACGTATATATAGTGCAGGAGCCTGACAAGGGCGGCGAAACCTTTGTTGAGGGTGTCTCCCGCCGCCTGGCAGAGCTAGGCTGGGCTGGCGCGGCCTTTATCCTGTCCCTGCGCGGTATTAAGGACCCGAACGAGCTGCATAAACGATCCCCGGAGAATTTTGAGGCCGCGTTTAAGAAGGCGATGGAAGACGCGGTGCCCGCGCCGACTCCCATAGATAAAAAAACGAATGCCCCTTACGCCCCTATACCATGGATCAATGCTGATAATAACGACCTCAAAGCGGTCACCGAGGAGACATGGGGCGCTTTCCTAGGCGCCAATATACCTCCGAAATGGTTCCGTCGCGGTGGGGTATCCGTGCGCATAGAATCGGATGATGACAGCCGTCCTATATTACGCGACATAAATTTAGACCGCATGCGACACATCCTTGCCCGCGTCGCGGTCTGGTACATTAAGAACAAAAAAGGTGAACTGGTGCCCGCACTGCCGCCGCTGCATGTGGCGAAAGACCTCCTGGCGACGCCCGATATTCCGCTTCCCATAGTGAATAGAATGGTGGAATCCCCTGTGTTCGCGCCGGACGGCACTCTTGAGACCTCTCCGGGGTATCATGCGGCAAGCCGCACCTATTACGCCCCAGCCCCCGGCTTTACAGTGCCAGCGGTTCCGGATAAACCGTTGCCGGAGGATGTTTCAAAGGCAAAGGGGCTTATTGATGACTTGATATCTGATTTTCCGTTTGTCAGCGAGGCTGAGCGTGCCCATGCGATATCGTTCCTGATGCTTCCCAGCGCACGGGATATTATAGCTGGACCGACACCGCTTCATTTATTCGAAGCCCCCTGCCCCGGCACAGGCAAGACCTTACTGACAGACATTCTCACCTATCCTGCCCACGGGCGGCCAGTTACCACTATGAGCGAGGGCAAAGACGAGGATGAATACAGAAAGCGAATAACCGCCAAGCTGATGATGGTACCATCCTACGTTATGCTGGATAATATCCGGCGGCGGCTGGACTCGGCCGCGTTTTCCGCCGCTATAACCTCTCCGTCCTGGGAAGATAGGGTATTAGGCGAGTCAAAGATAGTCAGCCTGCCGGTGCGCTGCGTCTGGGCCGCGACAGGTAATAACCCCGCGCTTTCAAGCGAAATGGCCCGGCGCACTGTCCGAATCCGCCTTGACGCTAAGTGCGACCAACCGTGGCTGCGAAAAGAATTTAAGCACCAGGATCTACGCGGCTGGGCTAAAGAGCACCGTGGCGACCTGGTCTGGGCCATCCTTACGCTCATAAAGGCCTGGCTTGGCGCTGGCCGACCGCTGTTCAAAGGCGGGCGGCTTGGCATGTTCGAGGCATGGTCGCAGGTGATGGGCGGCATACTCGAAAATGCCGGTATTAAGGGCTTCCTGGGCAATCTGGAGCAGTTTTATACTGATTCCGATGCCGAGAGCAGCGCCTGGCGTGTGCTCGTCAACGCCTGGTGGGATAAATTTCAGGATGCCGAGGTCGGTGTCTCCGAGCTTTTTGAGCTGGCTGTCGCTCTTGATGACGCGGTTGACCTGGGCAAGGGCACCGAAAAGAGCCAAAAAACACGCTTGGGGCAGGAGCTTGTCAAAATGCGCGACCGGCAGTTTGGCGACCTGCGTATTATTCTGGCCGGGGAACGCCAGCGGGCGAAACGCTGGAAACTGATCCGCTTAAGTGAACCTGTGAACCTTGGTGAACCTAATTCAACCCTACCTATACATAAGGAAAATATTCCCAATACTCAAGAGATAGGAAAAGGTTCACCTACGTTCACAGGTTCACCGGCTCAAGTGGCCCAAACCCCGCCTTCAAGTCCAGCCGAATCGCTTTTTAACCATGACGAACTCGCTTTACTTAAGGATTCCCCACAGGATGACATGGCCGGACTGACCAACCTTAAGACGGCCTTTCCCGGCTGCGTTGTGAGGGTCGTTGAACCCTTGCCTGCTGAAGAGCCTATTTCGGAAGCCGAGCGCAAGGCTCAAGAGATGGACGCTCATCTTAAAGAAGTATGTCGGAAGCGAAACCTCGTTTTTGCGGATATCGAGAAGTTTTGGCCGACGATGGAGAAGCGCCGCCGCCAGCAGAAAAAGGAGGAACGTAACAATGGCAAAGGTGACATCTAAAAATGAACAGGGGGAGCTATCATGAAAGATAAAACACCCCAGAAACACAAACGCGACGAGATACAGAAAGCGCTGGCGCTACTGGAATCCGGGCAGACGCTAAGCGATGTCGCAAAGGAATTCAGCATCTCCAAGAGCTTGCTGTCCTATTGGCGCGACCATGCGTCCGAAATACCAAACGACCAGACGGACAACAAGAAGCCGGAGCGCACACGGAAATTCATAACCCGCTGCTGGAATAGCATCGCGCTTGCTTTTAAGAAGCTGGATTCCGAACTTAAGAAGGAAAAGCCGCTGGGCGTGCGCGATCTGGCGCTGGCTATCGCAGTTTTGAGAGACAAACTGGCCCAGGCGGAACAGAACATGCGCTCGCAAGCGGTCCCCGCATCCACCGAATTCACCGTATCAGAAGACACCTGGATGATCCTCCAGCGCCATCGAGAGGCAAAAGTCTCCACACCCCCTGCGGAAAATATCGCGAAACCTGGCCTGGGCGCGGCAGGTCTTGAACAACAAAAAAGGGAGGTCCTGCCGGGACCCGGCGCGGAGAAAACAGCGCAAGACCTCGGAGATAACTCAAAAATTCGCGGGGAAGAGGTCAATTGAATGCACATTCAATTGACTATTCCTCGTCGGAGAGAGGCCCTATGGAACCTATGCGAATAAATTGCGTAAAAAATCCCCTAAGATACGCGCACGCTCCCCTCTCTCGTGCCTCTCGAACGCTAATGGGGCAAATGATCAAAAGGCGTTCTAGAACGGACCTAATCCTCGTCGAGGGACTGGACTATGTATTTTTGAACAAACCGTGGAACTCTATTGAACTTTATAGAACGGGAGGCATATCTATATGATCCCTTGCGGAATATGCCGTCAGGTTACGCCGTGGCCTATTTTTTGCCGATGGGACTTCTATTGTCCTAGATGCTACACCCGGTTGCTATGGCAAGGGCATTGCGACCGCTGTGATTATGTCGGGAATCTGCACCCCACCCCCAGTTGCCTACAGCTTATTTGCCAAAACTGCCAGATGACCGAGGCGCGCTGGTTATACGAAGAAATCAAGAAATTGGAAAAGGAGAAACACGATGGCCGAAAGTAAGGCATTATCCAAGCTGGACCCGCTCAGCGGGCTATTCGCGTTCAGCCGGGACGTTCTGGGTTATGATCAGCTTTGCGAGCTTCACCTGGAATGGTTCAAGGCTCTGCTGGAAAACCAGTTCCTTCTGCTCCTGGCTCCACGAGGCCACCTAAAGAGTACGGTGGCCACCACCTGCTTCCCCCTCTGGCGGCTGGCAAAGAACCGCAATCTGCGCATCTTGATAATAGCCGAGACTCACGGCATCGCCAAAAAACTGCTGTATGCCATACAACAGCAAATCCTGGTAAACGAAAAGTTCCGTTATCTTTACGGCTCCTGGGATACCAACGCCTCAAAATGGACTGAGGACAGCATCACGATCCCCAGGAAACGCGTGGTAAAGGAGCCGTCCATAACCTGCTGCGGCGTTCTCGGCAATCTGGTCAGCATGCATAATGACCTCATAATCCTGGATGACGCCGTCTCCAACGGGAATTCATATACACCGGGGCAGCGGGAAAAGTTGCAGGACTGGTTCTCCAGCGTCATACTACCGGCATTGGAACCGGACGGGCAACTCTGCATTGTCGGCACCCGGTGGCATCAGTTGGACCTGTACTCCCATATCCTGAGTTCCCCCGGCTTCAACCACTGGAAGAAAATCGTGCAACGGGCCGAATGGCAGGACGAGAATGGAACCCAGCACTATCTTTTCCCCCAACGCTATGGCGCGGAGAAACTCAAGGAACTGCGAGGCTCAATGGGCGCAAGCTCGTATGCTCAGCAGATGCTTAATGACACGGCGGCCTCTGAAAGCGAATTCACGCTAACCTCCCTTAAAGCCTGCCGCTACACCGAGCGGCCAGAAAACATGAACATCTATATCGGTGTGGACCTGGCTTCCGGCAGCAAAGAGGCCCATTCCCGGTTCGGGCACGTTACCATAGGGATTCCCAAAGGGCAAAGGGACGCTTATATTCTGGAGGCCCGCAGGGAGCATATACAGTTCCCTGAGCAGGTCAAAACAATAAAGCGGCTATGCCACATCTGGAAGCCGACTCTGGTCTGCATCGAGAGCAACGCCTATCAGCAATCCATGCTTCAGGTGTTGCGCGTTGACCCTGAGACCGCCCGCCTGCCCATCAAAGGGATTACTACCACCGGCGACAAGCAGCGCCGGATCAGCAGTCTGGCCGTTTTATTTGAGAACGGTGCCTTGCGCCTGCCGGACGGGTTACACGACCTTGAGGACGAATTACTCAATTTCCCACGAGGCAGGGACGACTTGTTAGACGCCCTATATCTGAGCCTGCAAGCCGTTAGCGAGATGCGCGTAGTCCCCCGGTTTTACTATATCGGCGATGCTCCGGAGCCGGACTATCCTACCCCGCCGCGCACAACCCGCCCCTGTTGGAGGTGCGGCGGCCTCAACAAACTCACGGCTATTCTTTGCGACAAGTGCGGCCGGCGGCTCGGATGGGACGACCCATGAGCCGTGCATCTGCTTTATAGCGATGGGACTGGACGAGAGCATTATGGATTCAGAAGAAGAAAACAAACTTTTTGCGAAATACCCGCTGCATATTCGCCTGCTCGTGAAGGCGGCGAAGGAAGCGATGCGGGACGGGCGTGCCATTATTCAGGATGGCGTTCTGGTGGTTTTGCCGCAGGATGATGATGATTCCGGCGATTCAGGTGCCGGAAACAGCTTGACTCCCATAGGGAATTGAAGGTAAACCATGATCTACGGCAATTGGCTATATGGAGAATCGCGGCGCGATAATTAACCATGAAACACCAATGGGTTGCTACCGCAATCAGGAGCCGCGATCGGTCAAAACCTTCAAAAGAGGCGTCATTTACGCCCGCTATTCATCCGATCAACAGGACGACACCTCCATAGGCGTTCAGATAGAAGAGTGCCGGAAGTACGCCCAGAAGCAGAACATAGCCATCGTCCGCGAACCATATACCGACGCCGCCCAGTCCGGAACCGCCACCCAGCATCGCGCAGCCTATCAGAAGCTCATGGTGGACGCGTTCGCCAAGACAAAAGATTTTGAATACGTAATTGTTTTCCACTCCTCGCGCTGGGGGCGCGGGATGGACAGCGAGGTGGATGAGTTCCTCCTTGAGAAGCATGGCGTAAAGGTCATATCCGCCACCCAGCCCATAACCACGGAGGATTCCCCGGAGTCATTCCTGGTGCGGGGCATTATCCGAAAAATCGACGCGTATTACTCCATCCAGCTTGCCAGGTATACACATGTTTACCAGTCCAACAACGCCCGCAAGGGATTTATCAACGGCGGCAGGCCTCTGGACGGCTATACGGTCCGGAGAATCCCCACCGGGAAGCTGGATAAGCAGGGGCGCGAACGGTGCAAGGTCCAATACGAGCTGGATGAGAAACCCGGGCAGTTTGACCTAAACGGAGAGCCCCGGTGGAAAATGATAGCCTTCTTTTTCGACGCTTTCGCTGAGGGCAAGGGCATGACGACCATTGCCAAAGAGGCATATAGCTTGGGCTGGCGGGCTAAAACGGTCAATGAACCCCTCGGCATGAGCCATGTCCGCGCCGCGCTGCTCAATCCCACCTATACCGGCTATGTGGTCTGGAACCGGAAAAAGTGGCACCGGGTAGAAGGGCGGCGGCGGCACATCAAGAATACGCCGGACAAATGGGTTTTCTCAGATACGCCCGCACACCCGGCAATAATCGCGAGGGAAAAGTTTGAGTACGCGATAGATCGGTTTAATAAGAACCCTCGCGGCCGATACGCGGGCAAACAGCTTTTAAGCGGCCTGGTGGTATGCGCCAACTGCGGGTCCGCCTATACGTTAAGTTCCAACCGCAAGAAGAACAATATCAACTACGAATATTACATCTGCAACAAGAAGCACCGGTCAGGCTGGGAGCGATGCAACGGCCCTATGGTACAGAAAGGCAAGATGGAAGCCGCCGTGCAGAACGTGTTTCTTAAGCGCATTCTAACCGAGGACGAGGTTAAGCAATTCGTAGAGCTTTTCAACGACTGGACCGAGCGGGAGAAGGCCGGGCATAGCCCCGAAGTCAAGGAACTGGACGGCCAGATAGCGCGGCTGGACAAGGAGCTGGCGAATCTTAAAAGCGCCGTCGCCACCGGCGAAGTGTCCTTAAAGCACCTGGCTGGCGAAATAGAGCAGCGGGACGCCCTAAAGGGCAAACTGCAGGAACAGAAGGCCCATATGGCATTGCCGGTCAAGCAGGAGCTACTGCGCTATGAGCCGGAAAAGATTGAGAAATGGCTGACCTCGCTGCGGAACCTATACAAAGGGATGGACCTTGAGAGCCGAAGGGAGATGCTGAGGCACTATATCAAGAAAATCGAGATTCACTCCAAGAAAAAAGGCCGGATCGTCTATGATCCAGCCTCTATTCTGCGCCTTCAGACGCCTCATCGGAAGTTTCCCGCCGATGACCTGGTATGTCCCGAAAATGGTTGCGGGGGTAGGATTTGAACCTACGACCTCAAGGTTATGGGCCTTGCGAGCTACCAGGCTGCTCTACCCCGCAGGATTAGTATAGCACACCAATAAGGGGCAAAGCAAATCCTCCGACGAGAAAACAGATGTTTTTCTATCGGTGATCTCTTCTGATCACTTGAAAAAGTGATCGGTCTAAAATGGTGTTCGGAATTGAGATCGGTTTGAGGTGAAAACCTAGGATGTGGTGCCTAGTACGCTGTAAAGTTAATTGTTAATAGTCTCGTAATGCCTGCTGAGTTTCTCCCGAGCCTTGTCCTTTGTAAAACCCCAGGATATCTTCGTTTTACTACGATTCCGCTTAACA
>Ga0172379_10003676_pt1 | contig 23981 bp, 38 predicted proteins | sample GrowelOW334metaG_FD_119756 | JGI IMG/M metagenome (GOLD analysis project Ga0172379, IMG submission 119756) | Groundwater microbial communities from an aquifer near a municipal landfill in Southern Ontario, Canada - Groundwater well OW334 metaG | ecosystem: Environmental > Aquatic > Deep...
ATTTTTTTCATAATTGATTTTTTAATAATTCTACTACTTCTTTTTGTTGTTGAGTTAATTTAATTTTATTCTTTCCTAAAAGTGCAACTCCACACTGGGCCAACCCGAAGGCATCGGCCAAATTGTTATCGTCAAATGATATTCCGTATCTCTTGTATATTTCAAGGATCACTTGGTCTTTTGGATAATTCCCTTTTCCGGTGATAAATTTCTTCAAAGAAGTCGGCGCGACGATGATAAATGGTATATCGTAACATTCAAATTTATCTCTTATTAAATAATTTAATCCAGCCAATTGAACGAGAGATGAAGTGTTTCTAGCCATATATGCAAGTCCTTCAATAACTACAATTTTAATTTCCGCAGTAATTTTTATAGAATCAACTATTGTTAATAATCTTCCTAGTTCATCTATTGGTTTTGGTCCACTTGGTTTTGATCTTATAACCTTTTGTTCTGTTATTTTGCCAGTATTAATGTCTATTTTAACACAACCAGTGCTTACTAGAGATAAATCAAGTCCGAGAACTATGTTTGGTTTTTCCATATTCTATTTAATTAATTCCCAGGCGAATTTTAATTTATTAATATCAACTTTCTTCTCACTTGCATAAACTTCCAGCAATTTCTCGACAGGAAATTCAAGCATTCCATCGTCAAAGTGCAATTTTTCTCTTTGATTTGGATATTTTTCCAGCAATAAATATGCGTCAAATCTTTTCAAACACTCCTTAATCTCTTGAACATCATCCTTTCTGTTCGCGTCAGTAAGGGTAACTTTTACAATACTATCTTTCGGAAGTGCGTTTAATTCTTCTAATATTGGATTTTCAAGGCCATAAATACCTCTTCCCGGCAATTTAATCTGTTCTATGTCAAATGTATCCGCGTCAATCTTCCAAATAAACTTTTCTATTTCTCCAACCTCGTTATTAAACACAGAACCGGATACTATACTTTTTCCATATTTATGAGGAGAATGAATATGTCCACCAACGACCAAATTATACCTATTCTCAAGTTCTTTGCGCGGCAAGACTACTTCATGAAATAAGTTTGTATCAATTCCCGAAATAGTTTTTGTGTCCGACATAGCAAAGTGATGAAATAAGATATTACCGCCCTTGAGAGAACCCATAATTTTTACTATACCCTCTTTATCGTTCTTAGCGTTTAATTCCGCCTTAGTAAAATATGGACAAAAAGTTAGTGATCCTTGCGTATAAATTTCATCCGTAACTATAAACCAATTCGGTTTATTTTTTATCTCTTTCAAGAAATCAATTGCGCTTTTACCATCGCCGGTCTTATCGTGGTTCCCTGCTAACATATATATTTTCTTTCCTTCAAATCTACCTAGGAATTGTACAAATTCTTTAATTACTTTGGAAGTATTATTCCTACTATGAAATTGATCGCCCATGAAAATTATGGAATCACAATCCGACAATGAAGCAACAATAAAATCTAGAATCATTTTACGTTCAAGATTCCTGCCATCTTCGATGTAGTCTGCATACCCTAATTTTTCTTGCATGTGCATATCAGGCACAATTCCTAGTTTCATAATAATTATTTTAATATTTATTATTTAGATAAAATTTTATCAAATAATTTTTCTAATCTAGACGCCATCTCCGGAGATAATTCTAACATATAACTTTTTAACGACTTTATCATCTAATTAGAACCATTGAGATCTTGCTCGGATTCGTCTAATCTACCCAATGTGTATAGACACATATATAATTCATTTCCACTCAACTTATCTGCGAGATATTTAATAGACTCAGAGATTGTATCTTTCTCAGCAGCCTCAGCAAAAATAATACCTAATTTTATAGATCTTTCTTTACCAATACCCAATGATTCAGATAAAGTTTGTCCTTCTTTTCCTTCTTTCTCTTTTTTTATTTCTTTTAATGCTTCTTTTAACTCTTCTTTGTTAATTGCCATAATTTTAAATTTAATTAGTTAGTTAATAATTAGTTTATTTGAGGGGTAGGGTTGGGTTCGAACCAACAAACTCGCTCCTTACCAACAAAAGTTATAGTGCACATCTTTTGTTACTACCCCTCATTATAAAACAACTATTTATTTTTATTCGCAGGTAATTCTTGAAGTGCTTTCAAGATATCCGCTAAATTTGCATCAATAAATGCTAAATTAGTTGCTTCCATTGATTTAATTTTAACATCAGATGGGGTAACTGCGCCTAATTTTTCTACCGCCAATGCACCGATTTGTTCCAATAATTCATCGTTAGATAATGGAGAAAAAGTACTACCAGTTTTTGGTCTTGTAGTAACTTCAAACGGAGCTTCCGGCGGATAAGAATGATCTTCTTCTTTTTCTTCAACGGCGTTGATTTCTTCTTGTTCTTGAATCCATTCCTTATCAACAGTTGATGGGTCTGCATAAACCTGAATAATCTTGGTAGGATTTAATCCCGGTCTCTTAGCTTTTCTTTCTTCGATAAATTCAAATCCGACAATTTGTCCAATTTTTACGCGTTTCATTTGCATGTCAATTCCAACCTTGCCTCCGACGTTCCAATACTCTTCATTTTTAATGTCAATTTTTTGACCATCCATTACAACTTCTGCTTTAACGGGAACTTTAAGTTCGTATACGGTTTGGTCCTTGCCACTTAATTGGTTTGGAACAGATTTCTTGCTAACCAATGTTCCTTCGATTTTATCACCAATTTTTAGAAACTTTGTCCAGTTTCCTTTTACTTTGTTTTTTTTGTCAAAAATACTCATAATGTTTTTATTTATTTTAATTAATTATTTATTTAAGTTTGAACACGACCTTGATTTTAATAAATGATATTTATAATGACATGGAGGGCACATCCAATCTACCTCAAGTGGTTTATTATAATCTTCGTGATGTCCATGAACAAATTTTTTCCCGCAGAACATACAGGGTTCTTTTTTTATTTTTTTGTACCTGATGGCACTATTAAGTTTTTGTTGCGCTTTAACTTTTTCAGGATTTTTTCTACAATATTCTCTGTATTCTTCAGTTTTATATCCCTTATGTGTGGCTCTAAATATTTTTTTTCTTCTCCTATCTTTTTCTCTAATTTCTTCAATGTTATTTTGTTTATAAACAGAACTTAATATTCTACGACAAGATAAACAGTAAACTAAACTTTTTCCATTAAGTGGCGATCCACACTTTATACAATTAGTTCTATGTAATAATGGTCTCCCTTTCATATTATTTATATATATCAGGATTAATGGTATATACATACTTCCTAATATATTGAGCCATTACTTCTGTTATCTCTTCGTTTGCTTCTTGGATTTCTTTCTCGCTTATAAATCTTTGGCGAGCTAATTCTGATAATGGAATTGTGTGTATATGAGAAAGTTCATGAATAAGAGCTTTCACTAATGTTTTCTGCTCATTATTTTTATACATATTTTCTGCTTCTGGATAAATAAATATTGCTCCATTTCTATAATGCTTTGTATAATTTATAGAAAAAATAACTTCACTTGAATTGTGATATTTCTTATCGCAATAAGTAACTTTTAAATCTACAAAATCCAACAACATCATTTCTAAGATTTGTTTTATTTTATTCTCTATCCATTCTTTGAACGGAGGTTTAATCTCCAATTTAGGAATTTCTTTTATATCACTAAAAATTTTTTTTAATTTTTTATTCATAATATGTTTACTTAATTAGTATAGCACAATTTTGACTTTTGTCAAGTGGCAACTGGGGATAAAAAGTGCATAAGTTTTTCTACTCTTTTTCGAATAATCCAATCACTTCACTCAACAATGTATTCTGAATTATTTCGTCAGGTTGTTTGCCTTCAATCAACTGATCAAAAAGTTTTTGTTTTTCTTGTAAAATATTAAACATATATTCATCAATGCTATTTTTAGAATACAATTGATAAATTGTAACATGGTCCGCTGTTTGACCGGGACGATGAATTCTGTCTTGAGCTTGCGCATGATCTCCTGGTACCCAACTCTGATCTAGAAATAAAGCATGAGACGCTTCGGTTAAGGTTATACCAACTCCTCCGCTTTTAATCCCAGTCAGAAATACTCTAATATTTTTATCTGTTTGAAATTTATCAATTAATATTTGTCTTTCCTGGATAGGGGTTTGTCCGGTTAAAATAACAGCTTGTTCTCCAAAATATTCCTTAAGAGTTTCTAATGGATAATGATAATTTGAAAAAACTACCACTTTCTCTCCGTCTGTATCTATAATATTTTGAATTGTTTCCTTGGCGGCCCAAATCTTGCCCTTGCTCGTGATCTGCCTGAGTTCATTTAATTTCATTAATTTGGTGGCCATTATATTATTCTTATCTCCCTTCTTTTTTTTAATTTCTATTAAATAATCTACAAAACTATCCTCTGCCAACTTATATTCTTTTGCATATTTATCTTCTAATTTTACGGGTAAATTAATGAATACTTTCGGAGGCAGTTCTTTAAGAACTTCATCCTTAGTTCTCCTTAAAAAATATCTGCTAATAAGTTTCTGTAATTCTTCAATATTGCTAGATCCGCGCGCATCCCAACCCCATCTACTCTGATAGCCTGCACAAAATTTTTTAGTATAGACATACCAATCATTCCATGTGTATGGATCCATTAAATTTAACCCCGTGAATAATTCCACCGGCCTGTTCAAGAATGGTGTGCCAGATAAAAGTAGTAAAGATGGAATCTTTTTCGTTAATGCTACGGTTGCTTTAGTTCTAATACTTGAAGAATTTTTAATATAATGGAATTCGTCGCAGATGCAAATATCCCATCTTATTGCTGTTAAAAATTTATAAAATTTCTTTATAATATCATAATTGATAATAAAGATGTCGTAATTTTCTATTTCTTCAATAAAATTTATTATCTTACTTTGACTGTCAATGACATATGGCCTTAGATGAGTCCATTTCTTTACTTCATTCTCCCACGTATATTTCACTGAAGCCGGACATATGATCAATGTCTTCGATAATTTTTGATGCACTATATAAGCCAAGGATTGAACTGTTTTACCACAATTATGAACAATAAATCCATTGGCTACAAAATTTCTATATGGATCTTTCATCACAATATCAAAAACATCTTCTTCACCTATATATTTAATAGAAGTTATTGTTTGTTTTTTTGGTATAAATATAGGAAAATTTATATAATTATGTCTACCTTCAAAACATGCGTGTTCTTTTACTGTATTAAAAAGTTTAAGATTTTTCGGCCTATTATCGTTTTTAATTCCGTTTTTGTGATGAACAATTTCGTTCGGTAATAAATACCTTCCAAGAATTTTTTCCATTACGAATCTATGTTCTAAAATAATTCCCTTAGGATTAGAATAAGGGTGTTCAAAATGACCACTTAATCTAATATACCCATCGTCATCATAATGTTTTCCTTTTGGTAATGAAGTGTTTCTATTATTATAATTTTTGCGTAATTTTCTATAAATACATTTTTTGCATTCACCATGAAATTTGGCATATTTATAAGAAGAATGTTCTGTATTTTCATTACAAACAGGACCCCATTTGACAAGTTTTCCATTTGTTAGGATAGTGTCATTGATTTTTAAATCTTTTAATTCTTCCCAACCATTGGGGGTTAAAAATTCGTGATTAGAAGTAGCTTTAATTTTTTTATTTCTTGTTTTAATCTCCCAGACGTCTTGCCTTCCTTTATAAATTACTTTTTTAATAGTATTTAATTTTAATATTCCATTACAGAGAGAACGAGTTTTCGTTGGAATAGATTTATCCCAAGTATTTTCGAATCTATTCCATATTTGTTTAAGAGTAAATTGTCTTGCCCCACCGCCCCGATTGATAATAACTTTTGTATCTCCTGATAGACAACCCATTTGATCAGCCAGGATTGCCTTACCCCTATTGTTGATAAAAAACTCTACTCCAATCTTTTGAAAATCGTACAATTCTCCTTTAATTCCTTTGATTTTCAAATCAGAGGTCGTAGAGTTTTTTAATTTTTCCGCTTCTTGCGTTCGTTCAATTGATTCTTGTTGTTCTAATTCAAACCTCCTTAGGTCATGTTGAACATTAGAATCGATCATAACTTCAGGATACCTTTCCTTGATCATCGCTACGCACTCAAGATTATTAAATCTCCATTTTCCTTCCTTAAAACCAAAATTCTTATATCCAAATTTATCTTTTAAAATACGACAAAAATTCATGATTGCATAATCAAAATTATAATCAAAAGCATACTTATAACTAGTTGTAAGTTCTTTTATTATTTCCATGATAGACTGCAATTTATTTATTGAGCATTTTTTTTATTTCTTCCAGTGTTTTACCTTTTTCTTTCTGTTTATTAATGAAATTATACCTTTCCATTGTTTCTTTTTCATTATAAAATCCGGTTTTAATATCACCAAACTCTTTCTCTTTTATGAATAGTCCCATTTTGGCATAAAGAGTAAGTTTGGATTTATTAATGCACAATTTCTTTGCCAATTCACTTAATAGTATTAATTTTTTTATTTCCATATTTATTTATTATAATTCATCCTCCTAAAATTTTCTTTCAACCTTTCCATTGTTTGTCTAGATCTTATATAATTACCTGCACGAGTGTCTCCTTTTATAAATCTATGTTTTTTTCCACTTTTTAAATTTTTATATGTTCCATTTTCTTTTGCTTGTTTTCCATATAAGTCTCGTAATTTTTTTGCAAGTGTCATTTTTCCCGTCTTATAATCTAGCCCGAATTTTATTCTATAATCGCGAGCCAACATTTTATGACGCGCAACAACGTGACTTCCTAGTTGCCAATACCATTTCTTACAAATCTTACATTGGATCTTGCCAGCCTCATATCGTCCTCGTTTATTTCTGCCCCATTGTTTTTGATATATTTTAGATTTTATGTTATGAGATTTTCTCCTGCATTTGCCACAGCAAAATGTACGGAAACGTTCTCCGGTAATTTTCTTCTTGCAAATTTTACATGTTTTCCTGAATTCAACTTTAAAATGTCTTTTCTTTAAAGTATTGTAAAATTTTCCTCCACAATGAATACATTTTTTCATATTATTGTATATCATTTTTCTTTTTTAATTCTTCTAGATATTCTCTGTTTTTTAAAATTAGTTCTCTGTTTCCTTCTTGATTTTTTGCCTTGCTCATAGATAAATTTCCTACATGAAGCACGCGCACATTGTGGGTTCTATAAGTTTCTAAACCTCTCATTCTTATTTCTCTATACAGCCAGCGATCCTCTCCGAATCCGATCAAAAAATTTTCATCAAGCACTTGATAACCGTCTCTATATTTAGCAATAGAATTAAATGTTTCTTTTCTACCCAAATAACATGATCCAAATTCAGCACCGACTCCAAATTTCCCCGCATTTAAGGTCATATTTATGTCTTTCTTTTCCATTTTAAGAGCATCCCAGAATCTTATTTTTTCTTTAACTATCGCCGGCATTAACAGACCAACTTTATCACCAGATCTTTCTAAATTTTCAAAATCTGCCAACATTTGTTCTAAGAATCCTTTCCATATTAATATGTCGTTATTTAATTGCATCACAAACATTCCGCGCGCTACGGCAATTCCTTGATTTACCGCCGGTCCAAAACCAAGATTAATCTTATTACGAATTAAAATATCAGCATTTTTAAAATACTTCTCAACTTCTTCTTCGACGAAAGTTGATCCATTGTCGATGATAATTAATTCGTATAGTTCTTTCGGCGTTACTTCGATCAATCTTTTTAGACATTCATTGGCAATATTAAAAGTTTCGTCCTCGCCGTAACGACCATCCTGGCCCTCCTCAAACCATGAGGGTATTACTATACTTACTAGTGGTTTTTTCTGTTCAAACATATTACAATTGTATTATTTTAATAATCATTTCTTTTAAATGACAACCCTTAAATTGTTTTTTTGCTTCGCGAATACCACGAGAAGCGGCGGTCCCAAATCCTGATCCGGATACTTTGATGTCAATCTTTTTGGGATAAGGCAATTGAACGGTAATTTGTACTAAATAATTTTTCATAGTTTATTTTTTAATAAATTGCTTAAATTTTCAACTTCTGCATTATATAATAAATCATCAGCATATTCTCTAAACTTCGCCATAGTTGTAACTGGATGCACTGAAGCATTTGTAAGGTCTGTTTCTAGTTCTTTTTTATTCATATGGTTAATCAATTAGTTTTAAAACTTCCTCTGCCTTTTTTAAACTGCAACCCATAGCACGAGAAATCTTTTCTATATTTCTTTTATATTTTATTTTGTCTTTCTCTTCCTTTTCATCGGCTTCTTTTTTCCAATAGCAACTATCACAATAATACTTGCCATTTTCAAGAGTTAAACGACCGCCATAAGTATTCTTCCCACAACCGCAGCACAACCACTTGGGCTCTGTGCCTTTTTTAAGATAATGCTCGCATTCGGTTAAGTTTGCTTCCATATTTCCTCCATTTTCGTTTTCAATCAGATTGCAATAATTTATACCTAACTCTCTAACCCTACTGAAGCAAGTTTGGCATATTGGTTTTTGTTTCATATTGATTTAAAATTACTTTCTAATAATTTTGCTTTATAATATTCAGGGAAACCATTAATTGAATATCTTAATATTTCATCACTAAATTCTCTCCATAAGAAATCTTTAATATTTTCTTTTTCTTCTTCAATAATATCTTTTTTAATTTCTTTTAAAAGATTTCCAATATCTCTCGGAGAGTTATCTAATTCATTTTTCTCTTTTAAATGCTGGATTGCCTTGTTCCATCGTGCGTCGCTTCTAAATCCTTGTTTAAATAAATCAAATTTTCCTCTACCAGTATTTTCTTTCTTCCAATCGTGTGCGTGAACTTCTTTAAATTCCTCACTAACAAATTTACCAGATAAAATTGGGATAATCATATTACCGAAAACATAACTTTGAGTATAATTTTTTACCACAAATCCCTCTATTTTTTGACCGCCAAGAATACTAATTGTTTCTAATAATTTATGAAGTTCTTCTATCTTTTCTATCTTACCAGAATATAATAACGGAACAGTTTCAATATCAATCAAATCAGCAAACTTTCTTAACTCATCATATTTACTTATAAAATTATCTTGTTCGTCAGATACTCCAAAAAGAATTATATTATTTTTAGGAACTCTATCATAAGCTAAAACATTTGCTTTTGGTTTGCTTAAATATTCTCCATAGAAAATTGTATTATCTGGAATTTTATCAACAATACTAATTACATAATCAACTCCCTTTTGAAACATTTTAGGAATATTACCTTCTATAATTTTAGACCCTTTACTTCTAATAAAAAGTTCACCGTTTATTTTACCAAAATCAAACTGAGAACCGTCAATTTTTTCGGTAATTTCTACATCTTCATTAAAAATATTCTGTGTATATTTATCTCCTAAGTGAAAAATTTTTGGAAATGATTTTATCATAATTATTTTTTTTATCAGCAGGAACGGACAAAACCGCTTAGATTGAATGCCAAACAGAGGTGAGGATTTTCATTACATATTTTGGTCTTATATCTCTCCAAGATAGTGGTCAAATTCCTCAAACCATACTATCGCCCTGCTGATTTTATATTAATCTTTAAATATTTTTTTTCCTATTATCCAGAAAAGAAAAATTTGTCCTATTACCCAAGTTTCAAATAATATCCCTATAAACAATCCTTTAAAAAATATTTCCATAATTTTCTCATTTAGCTTATTAAATTATTTTATAAAAATCAACTTGTCTTTATAATTTTTATATTTCACATTATTACCTATTCCGTAAAATTGTATTCTATATGCCCGACAGCAAGTTCCACAATATTCAATTTTACCTTCCATTCCAAAATAATTTTTACCTTTAACTATTTTTATTCTTTTACCAACTAATGGTTTTTTCATATGATTATTTTTAAGCACAACACGCTAATTATTATAAGTATACCTACGCAAGCCATAAAGAGAAATAGTAAGGGGATTAACAATCGCATATTAAATGTTATAACGAGTAATTTTTACCGTTTTAAATTTATCTTTTGTCAAACTTTTATTTCCATTTTTTTGAAGCCAATCTTGTGCTTCATTTCTCATTTTTATTGCTTCTGATTTACAATTACTTCCAGACCATTTTGAAAGCCATATAGGAAACCATTTTGAATTATAATCATTATTAGGAATTTTAAATTTAACTATATTCAGATAAAATGGTTCTCCAAGATTTGAAAATAGTAATTTTTTTAATGTTTTTTTCATATTTTTTATAATGTTTAGTTAATCTTTTTAATATCTTTTAATGCTAATTCAACTTCGTTCTTATCGTAAACATACTCACCTATTTTAATGGTTTCTTTAACTTCTTCTTCGCCAAATTTGGCATCGCCTTTATAAACTAAATCATAATTTTCATCAATCTCTTTAAATTTAACTTCTTCTTTTTTTCCTTTATATCCGAAGAAATAACCTTCTTCTAATTTTAATTTTCCATAAACCCGAGCATTGCCATAAACCAAAGCATCGCCAGAAACCCAAGCATTGCCATAAACCCGAGCATTGTTAGAAACAAAAGCATCGCCATAAACCCAAGCATCGCCAGAAACCCGAGCATCGCCATAAACCCGAGCATTGCCATAAACCCGAGCATTGCCAGAAACCGAAGCATCGCCAGAAACCCGAGCATCGCCATAAACCCGAGCATCGCCAGAAACCGAAGCATCGCCATAAACCCGAGCATTGCCAGAAACCCGAGCATTGCCAGAAACCGAAGCATCGCCATAAACCCAAGCATTGTTTTTTTGCGATAAGTTACTTTCTTTTTCAATCCAGCCACCGAGTTCACCTTTTGATACATTTCTAAAACTTATCAACGCTTGTATTTGGAATAATTTAATTCCATTTACTACTTTTGTGTTTTTTGTCAATTTGTATTTCATATTTATAATGTTTAGTTAATTAGTCTAATTATACCTATTTAATACCTATTTAATTATTTTAAAATAAAGTTCTTGCCTTCCCCACGCCCTTGCCTCGTCTGTATTCCATAAGAAAATATCAAAATATAATGGGTCGGTTGAATTGCGATATTTTAACGCCATTCTGTCCCTACAAACATAAACCTTGTCCAACACTTCAATCTTTGTCCCAAACGAATAAATAGCAGGGCAGGCAATATCGCCTAATTGAACCCTGTGTCCGGAGGCATTTATATTCGGATCTGAGTCGGTCTGCCTTTCTTCGGGTGAATATGCGGTAAATATTCCCTTTTTTACTTCGCATACTTTGGTTTCAATGGCTGGCACAACAGCAGGGAGATTGTTATAAAAATATTCATATCTAATTTTAGCTTCACCAACTGTAATTATCAATCCATAGCATAGAAATAACATAAAGCAAATCCAAAGTATAGATAAAACAAATCGCTTAATGGTAAAAGGATAAAATTCTATTTTTCTTTCAACTTTCTGTATCCCTTCGCCTTGCCCGATTGTTTTCCAATGCCAGTTATTATCATTACTGCCAGTAGTTTGATTATCAAAAGGTTCTTCGCCAAAATACTTTCTGGCATCTGACTCACATTTAAAATCTTCCATTGATTTTTCTTTTAAATCTTTGATATACCAGTTTTTTAAAAGTTTATTTTTCATATCTTTATTTATTACTTGTTAATGTTATCTAGGTATTTAAGCAAGCCAAGCATTAAATAATCAGTTTCTTTTAAGTCTATTGGATTCATTAAGTCCCACGATTCTTTTGAATGACGACTGCCAGCCCATTGCACCCAATCTTGTGCACGTAATTCTACTGCGTTTTTAAGTATTTCTTCACTTGGTTTCATAAAATTTTACATTCAATAAAACAATTTTTTTTATCTATTTTTAAAATTTTACCAGCTCTTAATAAAGCTTTCTTTAATGTTTTTTCACTTAAAATAATAGTCAATTCTACATTTGTTTTAGTATTACTTATTTTAATTTCAAATTCTTCATTTTTTATAATTTTTTTCATAACTATTTATCTTTTCCTTTATAAAATATACTATCTCCTGGATTCGTTGATTTTAATTACTCCTGTTTTATCATTTACTTCATTATTTAACCAAATTAAAAAATTACTTAATGCGTCAGATTCTTCTTCAGAAAATCCTCCTTTAAATTTTACATATTCATTAAAAATATTTAATAATTCTTCTTTAATCATAAATTTTCTAAAATATTATTACATATAGCGATTACTTTTTTGACTTCTCTTTTTAAATCTACCCGAGTATCCAAAGTGCTATCTTTAAGAGCCAAAGGTTCAGAGGTCTTGGAGTCGCGGAAGACGAGAAGACAGCAAACGACGCCCCAGTCGTGCGCAAAGGAGCCGAGGATGAACCGGAAGTCGCCATCCGAGAAGCGGTCGACGTACGGCACGCGGTGGTTACAGACAGAATCAACCCATTGACTTCCGAAAGCAATTAAATACTTATTTTTTTCAAGTTCGTGAGTGTTTACATATTCCAAAAGTTCCCAAATGTTGGCAGGACGACATCCTTTTGACTTAATTAAATCTAAGCATTCCTGCGAGGTCATTGTTTTTTCCAGTTTGATAATCTGTGGGTTTTGGGTTTCTATCTTTTTAGGTCTGGGAAAGTTTGCTTCGGTGATATTTTCATTAATATAATACCACTTTTTTTTATTAAGTAATTGTTTAAGAGATTTTTTCATATTTAATTCCGTTTATAATTAAAATATTTGGTAAAGTTTCCAGAGTTTCCAAGTCCCCAGTTTCAAGTTTACTAACACTCCCGCTAAACACATTTCCAATTTACATTATTTATAATATCTGAAATAGTTTTAGCATTAACATTAAATTTTCTTGCTATTTGATTATAACTTAAATTATTTCCTATTTTTCTTATCTCTAATACTTGTTCTTTTTTTAATTTACTTCGTCCATTTTTCTCTCCCTTAAATACAATATTTCTTCCTTTATTTTGCATATCTTGCATATTTTCAAGATGTGTTCCTAAAAATAAATGTTTTGGATTTACACATTTAGGATTATCACATTTATGACAAACATATAATCCTTTTGGAATTTGCCCAAAATGAATTATCCAAGAAATTCTATGAGCAGATTCGTCTTTTCCATTTATACTAAATCTTCCATATTTTCCTTTTCCATTAGTTCTTGCTATCCAATTCCAACAATTATTTGTTTTATTTACTTTATCCCAAAATATTTTTAAATCTTTACTATTAAATTTTTCCATACTTAATTCCATTTATAGTTAAAATTTCAGGTAAAATTTCTTTTGATTTCTTTTCTAACTTATTAATTAATTTTGTACTCGCAGAACCAAAGTGAGAATCCGCAACGTCAGAATAGCCGCAGCTCAACCTAGGCCCGTCGTCATCGAGGCCAAGATAAGGCACGTCGCCGGAGTCATAGCGAGAACCCGACAAATCTATGTAATGGTCTTTTAGAATATCAGGATTATCTCGCAACAGAGCCAATCCTTCATAAATTGTCAGACCTCTTCTTCCTTGTTCCTTGAATATCTTATCGCAATCATCAGGGCTTTTGCCAAGCATATCAGAACCATCAGAAACATTTTCAATCTCATAATCCTCTTTAGGTGTTCTAACTACATCTTTGAATTTGGATAAATCAAGATAGTTCACAACGTCCAACTCTTTTAATTGTTGTTCAAGTGATTTTGATTTAATGACGAAAAGTTTTTTAATTTTCATATTTTGATTTATTAATTTTTATTTTAGCACTCTAACTTGATGAGTGCTAATTTTTATTTTTTAAGTTTTTTACTACCAACAAAACTAAAAATTAAATCAAATTTATATTTCCCCGTCTGTCCTATTCCTTTAAATCCTCCAACCAAACAAGACCAACCGATACTTCGTAAATAATTAGCAATAGCATAAATAGATTTGTCTTCAATTTTTACTTTTGATTTATTAAAAATTTCTTTTGTTTTAATTTTTTTTGTCATATTTGTTTTGTTTATATTTGATCTTATAATTAGTATAGCACAATTTTGACTTTTGTCAAGTGGCAACTGTGCATAATCGGTGGATAACTTATTCCTTAAAAAATGGACTTGTGGTAAAATAAATGGGTAAGTATTAAATATTATGAAATATTAATTTTATGGCAAAAAGATATTTTCCTTCCGAACAAAAGCTGTGGACCGAAAAAGATATAAGTTATTTGAAAAAAAATTATCCTAGCATGTTGATGGATGATTTAATGAAAAATTTAAATAGAAGTTTAAGCAGTATTGAAAAAAAAGCTTGCCGTCTTAGATTAAAAAAAGATTCAAACGACAACTCCTCTCTTCAATCAATAATCGACAGAGAAAAAAAATCATCTTGCAAACAATCAACTGAAAGATTTTTAAAAGAACTTGTAAAAGAAAAAGCTTCAACCGAATTAGTGGTGGAAATTTTAAAAGAGATAATCCCCGCAGCCGACTTTAAGCCGAAACAATACAATCCAGTAATCGACAAAAATAAAAAAGAAGAAGTAGCTCAATTACTTTTATCCGATTCTCACTTTGGCCGCTATTCCGCCATTACATTGGAGAACAAAATAAATGAGTTATATGAGGGTATAATCAAGGTGGTAGAAATTCACCGAACCGCTTATCCAATCAATGAACTTTACATTAATATGCTCGGAGACATCCTTGATGGCGATGAAATTTATCCCGGCCAGACCTATGACCAGAAGTTTCACCTCATGGAACAAATGTTCACCTATGGACTTCCAAAGCTAACTAACTTTTTTAACCAGCTTTCTAACCATTTTACAAAAATAACGATCAATTGTGTGCCTGGAAACCATGGCAGAAAGTCAAAAGAGACAGACAAACGACTTAATTTTGACACAATTTTTTACGAAGCTTTAAAATTAGCCACTGTAAACAATAAAAAAATTGTATGGAATATCACTTGGGACTGGTATCAGATCATTAAAATATACAAATACAACTTCCTGCTTACGCATGGCGCGAATATAAAAACCTGGCTAAACATACCTGTTTACGGTATTTTGCAAAAAGGAATGCGCTGGCAAGGATCTCTTCCTGAGCGTTGGGATTATTTACTGATGGGACATTTCCACACTACTTGGAACTTTGCATGGAATAATTTCGAAGTTTACATGAACGGCACTTGGATGGACAACGACAGATTCGCTCTTGAACAACTGGGGATGGATTCTGTATCAAAGCAATATCTCTTGGGCGTAAACGAAAAAAGAGGAATCACTTGGAGTTATAAAATTGACCTTAATTCTTAATTCAGTATTTTGACAGTTTTATCAAATCACTGAAATATCTTGTTGCGATTCCACTATTACCCCATTATCATCGATTTGTGGTGATTACAAGGCGTGAAATAGAAGAGATAACCCACCAGACGTCCGTTTACTCGTTCCAGACCATACCCCCCTTAAAACGCATTTAAATCAATTTTACGCACTTGCTGGTAAAATAAAAACCAAACAGTTTAAGAATTACATACTAATGAAACTGAAGCAAGTGCGACTGCCCTGTTTGGGCATTGGGTTTTGTCACGTCCCGTTTAAGACATTTGAAAGCTCTCCTTTTTGTGGAGGGCTTTTAAATTTAAACTGAATCCAACTGAATCAGTCCGTCAGATTTTCGGAACTATCCAAATTCATCAAACCAAAATTAAATAACCAAACCTGGGAGGCAAGAATTTTGGGTGTGGGTTGGCCCGACGGAGTCGGGACATAATATATAATATAATATAATATAATATAATATAAGCAAAGTGTTCCCCCAACACTTACCAAAGGGTTAGGGTAAGGGTTACCAAAGGGTTAGGGTAAGGGTTACCCCTCCTTTCTATAATCTATATCTATATTACATTATATACAAGCGTATGTTTTAGGGTTTTGGTTTTTTTAAATTTGGGAGGGCAATCTATTGAACTTGGAGGTACTTCGAAGGCATTTTGCCTTCGATTTTAAGCTTACATTTTACGACGCATAGATAATGTAGTCCTATATTACATTTTTTATAAAAATACCCAATTTCCCTCTTAAATATTTTACGACGCATAAAATCGATAAAAAATGGCAAAAAATGGTATGATTTTAGGAAGGGTTACCAAAGGGTTAGGGGTAAGGGTTACCAAAGGGTTAGGGTAAGGGTTACCAAAGGGTTAGGGTAAGGGTTACTCCGAAGTCGGCTATTTTGGTGGTATTTTGGCATTTCGGATACTGAATTTCTCTTTTTTGGTGGTAAAAAAAGTGTCGTTTTTGGGTGGAAAAAATCATAAATCAGATTCCATAATGACAAAATTAATGTCATTTTTGGGTGGTATAAAACATAAATTTAAGCTCAAGGGTATAAATGCGCGTGTTATATTGTAAAACTCTCAACTTAAGTACCAGAGTCAAAAAAAATAGCAGTTTACACATTGTAAACTGCTATTTTGTGGTTATTCTATTGGTTCTCCGTCTTCGTCATATTGTGTGCATTTTTTTTTATTTCTTCAAGTTTTCCATTTTTAATTATTGCTGTTCCTGCGAATACCATTCCTGGTTCTTCGAAATCAAGGATGAATTCGAGTTTTGGAAAATCTTTGGAAATATGTACAAAAGCGTTAATTGGTGGTCCCCATGGGCTATCAAAATAATAGTTTAGTGTATTTTTGTCTTGTGTATCTAATGTTGCGTTAATATCCCATTTGATTCCCCAATGTTTACAATGCCAATCATACCAATTGTCTGTTCCATATAGTTTGATTAATTTTTTTGAGGTTTGTTTTGTTATTTTTGTATCTAATGGCATTGGTGATGTTGTGTTTATTAATCTTTTTGGCATTGGGTATATGTTTTGTAGGCATATGTCTGTTGATTTTGTTGATTCTTCTTCAATCAAACTTTTGTTTTTTTTTGCTTTTGTTTTAAATTTTTTTATTTGATCAATGTCTCCTGTAATTGATAAATTATTCTCACACCAATTAGGCATAGTGATTTTTGTTTAATTAATTAGATTTTTTTAGAAGTGTTTTTTTACAGTCACAGAATGCGAATTGATCTCCGCATGATGGACAATGTTCGCAATCACAACCGAAATGATGTATTGTTCCTAGTGGTGCTCCGCAATCTCCACAGTTATTTTCACAACATTCATCATTAACTAGATATCTTTGATAAATTATTTTTCCTATTTTTACAAATGGATATATATATCCTTTTGTGTCTGTTGACATTTCTCTTTTACAATCTTTACATTTTGCTATATGTTTATTTTATTAATTTTTTAATTTCATCGACTAATTCTTGTTCTGTTTCCGTGAGCATTGGTTGTGCGTCAAAGAAATTTTTGATTCTAATTAGTAATTCTTTTTTTTTATTTTTTCTTTTTGTTATTTTTTTCATATTTAATGTTAATTACCTTTCAGGAATCTTGGTTAGTCATTCCAAGATTCCTGATGTGCATATTAAATTGTTGTTGGTTTGTTTTGTCTTACCAATAAGTGTCCTTTCCATTCTAATAGTGTGAATGCTTTTGGGTATACTTTTTTGAATAACCATACACTCCAACGGCATGCTTTTGTTTCTGATGATCCATATAGATGATGTCCGAATTCATGAAGTGCCGATATGATTGAGTTTGAATTGTCAAGATGAATTGTTTTATTTATTGGATCATAACTGCAACCTTGTTGGGGCGGAATATTGGTTATGTAAAGTGGTTTATTGTAGACAGAAGATAAGCATGTTAGTAATCCGTATAAGTCTTCATATGTTATTCCATTTGGATGTGGTAGTTTTTTGAATTCTTTTAATGTTTGGATTACTTCTTTTTTATGTTTCATTGGGTTATTCATTATTTCTTCTTTTGTTGGATATTTTGTTTTACCCAATAATTGTTCTAATATAGACATATGTTTGTTTTGTTTAATTAATTAGATTTATGCTCGCGCTATTTCTTCTTTAAGTGCTAAGTCTATTGTTAGTTGTTCTTCGTTTTCATTTTCGTGTTGGTCTCTTTCATATTTTTCTGGATTTTTTTTAGACGTTGATTTTCCCGTACAGAATTCATTCTTTTCTTTTTCTGTCCAATAATCTTTGAGTTCTCTGATTTTTGACATATTTAGTGTTAGGATATCTTTCATGGTTGATGCTAAACTTTCTTGTAGTTCGTCTATATTTAATTCTATTTCTTCTTCTCTTTCAATTGGGTTTAGTTCGTATTCTGTTTCTTCAGCGTATATTCTTAATGTTGAGATGAAATCGTCTATTGCTTTTTTTGATTCTTTATCTGCTTCTTTAATTATTTGTTCTATTTCAGAGTTTGGTTTTTCTTTATCTTCTATCCATAATGGGTTTAATGATTGGTAATTATTTTCTTTTAATTCATGGGTTACTGGGTTATATTCACTTTGATATCCTGCATAGCATGTTCGTTCTATTTTTACTGTTTTTTCTTCCTTTTTGAATTTTAATTTCTTTACTGTTATTTTGAAATTTTTCATTGATACTCTGAATAGTTTGTTTTCCTTGATTGATTTACCTGGTCCTTCAGAACTTAATAATATTTCTGTTCCTTCTCTTAATAGATTTAATGGATTTGAATGTCTGCCGAAATATATATTAGTGGCCTTTCGTGTTGTTTTATTAACTTGTAATGCGACTAATGCTGCGCTTCCTTCTATATTCATTTCTTTTATTTTACCTTCTATATATTTTGCCATTTCTATTGCCACTGATTCTGAATCATTGAATTTTGTTATTTTGTTATTGTAATAATCTTTGGTAGTTTCTTGAGTGGTATATTTGAATCCTTGTTTATTATGTTCGATTTTTAATTCATCATCATTTCTTACTATTCCATTATGCATTATGTAATAATCGAATTTTAAGGATTTGTTTGATACTAAGATTGGATGAGTTTGTGATATTTTATTATCTGAACTGGTTGGTGTTCTGTGATGAAGTAATATTATTGGTGCTTGATTCATATATAGGTCAATGAGTATTTTACTTATTTCTGTGCTTCTTTTGACTTTTATATTTTTATTTGCATCAATTAATATTGCTCCAAATCCTTCAGTTCCTCTGTCTTTTTGGTCTTCCATTTGGTTTATTATCCAATTGTTGATTGCTTTGCATTTTTTTCCGGTATAAATACCTGTTACAATTCCACACATATGTTTATTTTGTTTAATTAATTAATTGGTTTATTCTTCTGTTGATTCTTCTGTTTGTAATTCATTGTTTACGTCTGTTATATTTCTTATTGCTTCTCTTTCTTCTGATGAAGTTACAAATCTGATTTCGTCATTTTCTGTTTTGTTATATAGATTCCATATTTTTCCTTGTTGTTCTTCTGGTAAATTTCTATCATCTTTTAATGAGTTTGGTTTTATTTGTTGTGGTTTTAGGATTTCTTTTTCTATATTAACAATTATTTCTATGAATTTATTTGTATTTTCTTTTATTCTGTCTTCATATGGCATTCCGATTATTATGGTTTTTTTCCCAATATCATGTAGGTTGTATTTGTCTTTTATTCTGTTAAATATGCCTGTTATATAATAACTATCATTCATTGTTTCTATTTGTTCTATTCCCCTTAGATATTCTTTTTTTTCATTCATTATTATATAATCTTTTATTCCCTTTTTTAATCCAAATAAGCAGTAAATGTTATTGAGTTTCCAATTAAATGCGATTATTCTTTTTTTGATTTCTTTTCCGAATAATTCAATATTGGTGTCAGGGTTACATAATAATGGAACGATTCCCATTAGTTCATCTGAGTCTATTTTGGACAATTTTTCTTTTATTGTCTTTTTGTTTGTTAACATTCTTTTTGTGGGAATTCCTTTTGGTGTAAAATTCCAGCCTTTTATTGCGTCGAATTCTGCATTTTTCTTTTCTGCGATTACTTTATTTGGGTGTAGAATGAAATCTATTTCTTGTTCATATTGTTTATAGAATTCGAAAGTTTTAATATATTTTTTAATTTTTTTAAGTATCATTTCGCTTAAGCTGGTATATTTTGCTATTGCTAATTCTTGGATTGCTAATGCTTGTTTTGAATTTGTGATTAATAAGTCTTTGCATTTCGTTATGTTTTTTGGGTGGTGTAGGATTTCATTATAAATTGTTGCAAGATAAGCAAGAGTTGAGTAAGTTATATGTTCTGTGGTGAGCCATTCTGCTGATGGAACTCTAAATTCATATGTTACTGCTCCTCCTTCTTCTGTTCTTGGGTTTATTCCTTTTCTGTCGCATCTAAAGTCTGTGATTCTTCCGTAATTTTGGTTTAATCTTAATCTTAAGTTTATGTTATTTTCTCCAAGCATGATTGGTAAATAGAATGATGACATTTTTTTGTGAATTGATTGTTCTAATGTTGTATTATTTCTTTTTTCTCCAACTTCAAAATGAATATGTCCTCCCACTGATGCTTTTTCTGATGTTGTTATTAAATTGAATAATTGGACTTTTTCAACAAATGCTTTAAGTAATATTCCAATATTTTCAGTTAAAGTTTTTGGGTCATTACTTGGTGTTGGTCTTAATTCTCCTGTTGCTGATGCTCCGTCCCATCCTAATTCTCCTGCTTTTTCTATTTTGTATCCCATTTCTTCTTTTTTGAATTTTTTGTCTTTTTTAAATAGATTTGTTATTAGATTTTCTGCGACTATTCTTTTGTCTTGGAAGCAAATATTGAATTCTGGATCTGCTCCGATTTTAAATTTGAATTTTTTTTGTTCATTTGGCATAGATTTATTGGATTAATTTATTAATTTTATTACTAATGTTTCTTCTTATTATTGTTCCGCATTTGCACATTGCTTCTTCTTCGTATCTATCTAATTCGTATTCTGTTTTGCATTTTGGGCATTTGTAGAAATTTCCGTTTTTTATTTCTATTTCAGTATTATTGAATTTTTCTATTAGTTTATTTTTTTCTGTTAGAGGTTTTGGTTTTTCTTTTTCTTTTTTTTCTTTTTCTTCTTTTGATTTATAGATTTCTAGTTCATCAATATTGTTTATTGTTTCATCGCATTCTGGACATCGGTATGTTGTGTCACCTTCATTGTCAGATCCGTCGCTGTCCCAATCACCTGATTCTATCCAAAATGTTCCGTAGTCAGTTTGTGGTGTTTGGTAATCAAGACTTATTATGTGTTCACCACAGTGTGGACAAATGTATTTTTTATCTTCTTCTTGTGGCATATAATTGTTTGTTTAATTGTTAATGATTATATGTTTTTTAGCTTTTTCTATTAAGTTGTTTATCATTGTTTCACTGCATTTTATGCAATAAAAGCCTTTTGAGTTAAATGTTGTGAATTCAACTCCTCTTGTATCGCCGGCATTTATTGGTTGTTGGCAGTGTTTACATTTTGAGTTAGAACTTTTTGCTATTTCAAATTCTTCAATCATAAATTTTTATTTTATAATTATTTAATAATTTTGTGTCATATTGTTTATAATTGTTTAGTTAATTAATCTTATTACCGCCTTATGACTTGCTTTTAACCTGGTTGTATGTATTAAGCCATAAAGCGGTGTATAAGGTAGTTATTTACTTATTTTCTTTCTTGTCAGCGGTTAAATTCTCGATTAGTTTTTGTTTCCATTTTATTACTAAATCGTGGAATTCGAATGTTGAAACGTTTAATCCTTTTCCGTATTTATATTTATTGGTCATTTCTTCTATTGATTTTACTCCTCTTTCGTTTATTTCTAATTGATAAATAGCTTTATGGCCTTGTTCAAGCCAATTTCCTTGTTCATCGATACAATTGTATTCCATTAAGATTTTGTCTTCTGTGGATAAGCACATTTTTTTGATTACATTGAAGGCGCATTTGATGTTTGACATAAATTTGTTTTGTTTAGGTTTATTAATTAAATGTTGATAAGTTGTTGTTATGCCTAGATATTTATCTGCGGAGATTATTGGAGTGTTTGGATAAGTTTCTATGGCATATTTTAAGTTGTCGTAAGAGTATCTATTATCATGTTTGTCTATGAATATAACAGAGTTTTCTTTATATTTATACCATGTTGCAAATCTGAGTTTATTTTTTTTGGTTATTCTATCCCAATCTGTTTGTGTTGGACAAGAGATGATAATTTTTTCGTGTTTGGGGTTATTGATTTTTGGTTCTATGAGTTCCCAATTATCCATACAATTGCAACCACAATTTTTTGTTGTTTCATCCCATGCGTATAATTCAAATGGATCGTATAATTCAAATGGATAATCTCCATCTGTATCTCCTAGTTTTAGTGTATAGATTCGTCCTTTATAGCATCCACTGCAATCTTCTTTTATTCTTATTTTGTCTCCTGCTTTCCAAGTGTGGATATTTTGTGTTTCTTTTTCTTCAATAATTTCATATCCGTCTTCGTAATTACCTACAGCCCAATAAAGATTTCCGCTTTTTGATTTATAATCTGTTGGAATTCTTTCATCTCTTTCCCATCCCCAAGTTCCGTCTGTTTCAATTATATAAATTTCTCCATTTACAATTTTTGCCACATAAACAATTTTACCTTTACCTTCACCACTATATCTTTTTTTCATCCGCAATTTCTGTCCTATATAATATTTTGTTGGCTCTTCCACTTCCACTATAAACATTCCTTTGTAATCGTTGTGCCATATACTGCAATAGTTATATGTAAATTCGTAATGGAATAATTGATTTTTGTTATTACTATCATTATCCCAAGTTGAGATTGATTTTCCGTCTGATCCAAACCATAATTTTGTTTCAGCCGGTATCATTTCAAAGTTTTCTGTGGTTTTTGCCAGTGTAAGTCCATTTTTCTTTATGTATTCGTGTAATGTGTCTGCATTCATTAATAATTGTTTCATATGTATAAAGTTTAGTTAAGATTAATTAAGTTTTTGGCCTTTAAAAGTAAAGAGTTGTTTAGTAATTGGTTTTAGGCTAATTAAAGAATTTATCGCATTTTTTGTATTGTTCGATTAGTTCTCTTCTATATTTTTGTATTTTGGGTGTTTCTGCCTTATTTTGTATAATTAGGTATTTTATTTTGTTTTTTGTTCTTCGTAATTTCTGTCCTATATAATATTTTATTGGTTTTTTTGTTTTTATGGCAAAATATCTGTGTTTATTTAGTTCAGGGTTTAAGTTTAGGCTTTTTAAGACATTTGGTACGAAATATTTTAATATATTGTCATATTTTAGAAGTAATAATAACCATTTAAGATAAGGTATTTCTATTTTTATTTCTTTCATTGGAATGTATAGAGGAGTTTGAAAACCGTCTGTTCTTATTCTGTATTTTAGTATAATGCTTATAAGTCGTAAAAATTCTTTTTTTTCTTTTTGATTGTTTTTCATATGTATAAAGTTTAGTTAAATTAAATTGTCTATTGCCTCCTATCTTTAGTACATCTCTCAAGGTACTAAGGTATTGAAGCAGAATAAGAGGAGTTAACGGGAAAACCTATATATACTAAATACCTAAATTACCTAGGGGTATTTATTTGGGTGGCCAAGGTTGTCTAATGACTAATATGCCATAATATCTCTGTACATATTATTCCTGTTATTATTCCCCAAAATATTGTATGTAATATTCCCATTGTATAATTATGCATAAGCATTTTGTTTACTAGTTTATTTTTTAATAGTTCTTTAATTTCACATTCTTCGTTTGTTATTGGTATACGCATATGTTTGTTGTTTATTAATAAGTTATACTATTGTATTTTGTACCATTGTCTTTTGTACTTTGTACTATTGTACCATTGTCCTTTGTACCATTGTCCTCTGAGGTTTAGCCATTGGACGGTTGTACCATTGTACTTTGAGGTTTTAACTGTTGTACCATTGTACTTTGAGGTTTGGCCATTGGACGGTTGTACCATTGTACTTTGAGGTTTTAACTGTTGTACCATTGTAC